>JAABUO010000219.1_pt1 | contig 145231 bp, 91 predicted proteins | sample 5559291 | NCBI WGS metagenome assembly JAABUO01 (sample SAMN10711878, study PRJNA513372) | rock metagenome | isolation source: Antarctica rocks | place: Antarctica: Victoria Land, Finger Mt sud
TACTAACCCGATTAGGCTAAAAATTTCAATTAAATTACAAAATAATCTAAATTTTAGTAAACAATCTAACTTACCCCAATAGGCTAGCGCTAGATGTCACGAGACTCTCTCGGGCCGATGTCGACTCAGTGGAGCCATTGTGCCACAGGGGCCGCTTTCCCGAATTGCCGATGTTATTATTTGATTAAATCTCTAGTATTTCTATATATTGTTTAACTTTTACTTTGTAATTTACTAACATAACGCTTGCAATTATATTGTATCTTTTCGACATTTTTATAAAATAAATTAGTTTATATTTTTGCTTTCCAAATTTTAATTTATACTTTTGCGTTTATTGTTTGTATCTTTTATATATTTTTAACAAAGTTTAACAATTTTGCGTTGTTAATTTATTACAAATTAAAATGTTAACGTTATTTACAAAGCTTGTAACGCTAACTTGTAATTTAGTATTATTATATATCTCTAATAGATTTACGTTATAAAACAAGTACAAAATCGATAATAAAGAAGATTTCTAAAATATTTCGATTATTGTCTTATACTTTGTTATTGTATAGTTGTTTATAATTAATATAATATATCTATTCTTAAAAAAGTTGTTTACTTAAGTAAGAAATAATTTTTTTTTTTTTGTATATAATGCTTGAATTAACAATATATTATATTATTAAATACTTTGGTTATATCTAGACTTAATAGAGTAACAACTATTTTTTTGTTTACTTTATATTATATATATATATTTTTTTTTATAAGTTGCAAACTTGTATTTACTAATTTTTGTTATTTAGCTTTTATTTGTATATTTAATGAAGTTTTTGCTTTTTTAACAATATAGCGCAAATATTTCGATACTATTAATTTCTATTTTTTTAAAATATCTAGCAACGTTATCGATTTAAAAATAAATATCTTCGAATAATTTTTTTTATCTAATTTGCGCAATACTATTGTAATAACTCTCTTAAAATATGTCGATTATATTCTCTTTCTAATATATTTTATAAAAAGAAATTGTATTTGTATTAACGCAACGCTTATTAGATATTGCAACATTTAATTTATAACTTTATTAAATTTCGAGATTTTGTTCGAAGCAATTTTAAATATTATTTGTTTAATTTTTTGCTTTATAATTAAATTGTTATTCTTTATAAATAATATATAATTGTAATTCTAAATATTATTTATCAATATTTTCGATAACAATAAAAAATAAGTTTTAAATGTTATTTCGATCTTTTTTTTAATTGTAATTGCAATTCTTTTGCGTTTTTTCAAAAGTAAAATTGCAATTTGTGCTAGTATTTTATTAATAATATTTTTTATTTATTTTGCATTTTTAAAGAGTTTTTTATTAGAGTCTTTTAACTTTTGTATTGCTAAACAAAATTTGTTTCTTTTGTACTATTTTAATATTTTATCTTTTTTGTTATATATCTTAATATATCTTGTTTAATTAATCGATATTTAATACCATTGTTGTAAATATCTTGTTTCTTTTATTGCTTGCGTGTAATTCTTAAATTACTTATATTTAATTTTTTTGTAAAGTTTCGCTTATAATATAAATTTCTTCATTGTTTTTTTTAAAATATTAAACAATTTTGTTGTAAATTTATTAATATATCAATATTATATTAATTTGTTTAACAAAGATACTAGTAAATACTTGCTTAATATATTATAGAATTTTTTTGTATTTATACTCTTTTATTCCTTTTAAAAACATCTTAATAATTCTTGTTATATATCGAAGTATAATATTATTTTTATTAAAAAATAATTCGAGATTTTTTTTTATCTTGTTGTTAATTCTGCAATATATTAATTTGTTAGTTAAATTAACTGTTGTAAAAATTAAGTCTATTATAATTCTTATTTTTTAATAATTTTTTGTAATAATTTTTTGTAAAAGCACTAGTATTGCGCTAGTATCGCTTATAATACTTACTAAATTGTTAGACAAAATATATTATTAAAAGTAAAACAAACTTGCTTAAGAAAAATAATGCAAATTAAAGTTATTTACAATTATATTCTCTTTAAATATTATTATAATTTGTTGTATTTATAATAAGTTTTTTTTATTATACTTTATTGTAACTTCTCGGGAGCAAATTATATATTTTATATATATTTATAAATAACATACTAATAATTTTATTGTTTTCTCTTTTGTTTCTTTAAAGTATTATTGTATTTATATTTTAGAAATATTAAGTCATATATTAGTTGTTGCTATTAATGCGTTTGTTAATATAGAAGTATATTTTTTTGTTATTATTTTTTAGCGCAAAGTCGACGCAACTTAAATTATAAATTTTTATTTTTTTGCAAGAGTACTACAATTCTTGTAATATTAATATATTGTATTTTTATATTTTCTTTTTTTGCAATAATATTATTATTATTTTGTTTCTAAATTTGTAAACGTTATATTATAATATTCGAAGTTCTAGTTATTCTATTATTAAAGTTTTTTTTTAATTAATATTTTTTATATTAATATAATTTTTGTCTCTTGTAACAATATTATTTTTATATTAATTTTTGTTATTTTGCTAGCGTTATTTTAACTTTTAAAAAAAAACTAAGTAGAAAGTTTTTTAAGCAACTTTTCTTGTTTAGTTGGTTTATAACGCTTTTTGTTAATACAATATTAATATTCGAAAAAATCGAAAAAATTAATAATTTGTTTATTTTTAACTTGTATTTAATATTTTTATTTATTATTGTTATAAATATTGTAACATCTTTTAATATTATAACAAAATTTCTAAGCTTATCTTTATTGCTTATTCTTATTGTATAATAAATTAATTAAGTTTGCTTTATTATTTTAATTCTTTATTTTGTTATCTATTTTTAAAGCATTTTAAATTAAATATTCGATAATTTTCTTTGCATAAATTGTATTGTTACTTTGTTTACTTCTTGCTAGTTATATATTTAACTATATAATATTTTTCTATATAATATTTGTATTTTTGTTTTTTTCTTGCAATTGTATATAATATATTTATACTTTTTATGTTTTAAATATTGTTATATTTTATATTCTTTGTTATAATATTAAATTTTCTTAATTTAAGATTTATATATAATTTCGAATTAAATTAAATAATTTGTTATTTTCTTGTTAATTGTTTAAACTATTATTAAGATATACTTTTACTTGTAATTGTTTTTAGTAAATTATTGTATTTTGTTTATTTTTAAATTTAAGTATATTTTTGCGTAAATATTTTAGAGTATCTTAAGTCTCTTTTTTTTAAAATATTTTCGAATATATTTTCGAATATATTTTGTATATTATTATGCTAGCAGATTCTTAACGCAAAATTGCTATTATTAAGATTTTTTTTGCTTAAAAGTTGTTTTATTTTTATATTTTCTTGTTATCTTTGCATACTATTTGAAAATCTATTATTTTTTTGTATTATTTAATTGTTAATATATTTTAACGCATTATTAATACGTTTGCAATAGCTAAACCTTGTATTAAATTTACAATTTTTTTTGTATTTATTTTTTGTATTCTTTCGATTTTTAAGTTTCTCTTAATTTATATTATTATTTTTATATTTTTAGTAAGCTTTTGCTTTAATAATACGATAATAATATTCTTGTATAACAACGTATATATTGTAATTAAAAATACTTCTTTAATTATTTTTACTTAATAATTTTTTGTTTAAGCTTTTGTTAGTTTTTTGTTTTTAACTATTTTTTTTATTTTTTTGTTATTTTTTCGAGTTTTTCTAGCAATAAATTGTCTTTATTTTGAAGCAAACTTAATACAATATTGCGCTAGTATCTATATTTATCTATTATATTAAACGCAATTCTTATTTTGTTCTAGAGAATTATATTTTTAACAATTGTTTTTTCGAATTTATAAAGTATTCTTATTTTTTTTATCTTTGTAATTATTAGACTAATCGCGAGGAACCGAAAATGTCACGTGAGAGCGTCAAGATTCGGTTCCTCGATTTTTTTTTGGAATCGAATTGCTTAAAATAGTAACTTTTCGACTAAGCTAAACTTATTATAGTAATAAGCTAGCTTCTTTAAGTGATTCGATTTTATTCGATTTCTTGGCAATTCGATTCAATTCCAAGTTTGGAACCGAATATCAAACCGACAATCACTCTAGTAATTATAGTTTTCTTGCTTAATTAAATTTTTTGCAAAAGCGCTTTGTAGACATCTTGTTTACTTTTCAATGTTGCGTCGATTACAATTTTTTTCTTTTTACAAGTCGAATAAGTTGCAAACGCTATAATTGATAATATTTCTCAATCTCTGCTTAAATAAATAGATAGATTCCAATAATAGAATTTATAGACTTTTCTATAATTACAAATATCAATTATATTAATTGTTAATCTAAAAAAACTAATAATCTTTTTGAATAAAATTTATTAATATTTTTGATAATTCTTTTCGAATTTCTAAATTAATAAAATTCTAGATTTCTGTTGTTGTTTTTTAAGATTTTGTATCTTAATATATTTTCTCTTATAAAAAGTTTAATATTTCTTTGTTTGTTAATATTTCTTTATATTTAAATGTTTGCTATCTTATCTTTGCAAACAACAATATTCATCTATTATTGCGCAATTTCTTAAAGTTAAAGAATTAATTTACTCATTCTCTTATATTGTAATGCAAATAAAAATATACATAATTACAATTTCTACAACAACAAATAAAATCTATTTTTTATATTCTTCTATTGCAAACAATTATCTTTACTTCTATCTATTTATACTTTCTATATAATTTCTTTTTACTATTACTTTACTTAATTAGATTATTTTGAAATTATTTTATAATTTTTTAAAACAACAATAAATTTGTCTTTTCTATATAAGAAAACTTCAATTGTCTCTCGATTATAACAAATAAGAATTACAACAAACTAACAATTGTTTGTAAAACTTTCTTAAACTTAATTTTCTTTTTACAAACTTTTCTTTCTTTGCTTTTTAAAGAAAAAATTAACTTTTATTAAAAATATTTATTTTTTTGTAAACTCTAATATAGTGCGTATTAATAAAATCTAATATCTAATTGTTTAAGATATTATAAAATAATATTGAAATGCAAATATATTAACAAAGAGAAATAATAGAATTATTATTATTTAAAAGTTTCTATCAATAATCATAAAAATAATAGATATATATATTGCGAAATTTTGCAAGTTAACAAAAAATAAGATTTAAATAAATTCGATACTATTTACAATCTTTGATAAGAATATTAAACAAATATACTTTAGAGATTAAGCAACAAAAATTAAAATTAGAAGATTTAACAAAGCAACTTAAATTAAATTAAATATTGTCAAAATTAAAGAGATATAGAAATTCGAGAGCTTTGTAACTAGCATAATTAGAAAGCACGTCTATTATATACTTGCTAAGATTTTTAAAATAATAAACAAAACTTGTTAATCTAGTTAAACTATTAAGTTGTTAAAAAGAAGCAATAATAGAACAATATAAGAATTAGAAGTTAAAGAAACAATTTAATTCTTATTTTTAAGCTATTAATTTTATTAAAATTAGACAACATATTTTCTTTAAAAATATTGTAGCAAATAAATAAGATCTAGCAAAAGATAACTTAATACAAAACTTAAATAGATTAAACTTTTAGTATTTTATTTTAAGTATTTGTTTTTGTTAAAAAATTTATTAATTTCAAGAAATCTACAAATTTAAATAGTCGAATTTATATCTAGTCTTAGTACTTAACAAATACAATTAATAATATTAAAGACTTTGTTTTAAAATTTATATACAATCTTAAATTAATTTGTTAAACAAGACAAATTTCTTTAAATAATAAAAGAGATTTCTTTAGCAACAAATATTTTAAATATTTAGTTTATAAACTTTTAAATTGCTTTTGTCGAATTCAAAGATTTTTGGAAATTTCTATTGTTTTCTTTTGCAAATTTCTTCGATAAAATACTTTCGAAAGTCTGTTTATTTAAGTTAAAATTACTTAAAAATTGATTTCTATAAAGCTTTTGTTATTATTACTATTTAAAAATAGCACTAAAAAGATTTTTAAGAAATTAATTAACAAGAAACGCAAAATTGATTTAAAATTGATTTCTTTAGAAAACAATTAATCTAAAGTTAATAAATTATTAGATAGAATACTAGAAACAAATACATGATATTTTTAATTTGTTGTATTATATTAATTTTCTAGACTTATGTTTGTATTAAAGTCTTAATTAATATTCGATATAATATAAATAAAACAATTATAAAAATACTAGATTTTTTATATACAATAAGAATAGCAATTACATTTTACTAGAAAATAAACAATTAACTTTATATTTATAATATATATTGTTTAAAGAAGTTGCTATATTTAATATTATATATTAATTAGAAGCTTTTTAAGACGCTTTGTTATACAATTATACAGTTGATAAATTCTCTCGATTAAAAAGAAGAAATAGACTTTTATTGTTTTGTCTCGAAACTTGTTTTTTCTATTTCTTTATTTAATTTAAAAATTACTCTTTTTCACAAAACAACTTTTAAATATTTTTCAAAATTAAATAAAAATAAATCAATATTAAAATTTATATATTGAAACTCGCAATTTTAATTGCGTAAAATTAAAATAGAATTGTATAAGTTTTCGAAATATTTAAATAATTAATTGATTTCGAGATTTAAAGCAAAATACTTGGATTTGTATTTTAAATAAATATTAAAAATTAATCTATCTAAAAGATTAAGACTATCTATTACTTGTGTAGAGATCGAGAAATATTATCGATTATAAGGTTCGCGATTTATTCGACTTGCAAAGAGAAGATAATTGTAATTAATATAACATCGACAAGTAAATAGAATATTAACAAAGCGTTCTCGCAAGAGACTTAATCAAATAAGGAAACTTTAATTGCAAAGATAAGAAAAATAAGAATACTCTATAAATTCGAAAGAACAATTGCTAAAGATATAATTCTTTAGAACGAAATAAAAATTGTATTTAATATAATTAATAAGTATATACGCTAGCGCGACGTTGCTCAAACAAGTTTGTCTCGAAATAAAAATAACTCATTGCTAGAGAGAATCGAGAAGACAACAAATAAACTAGAGAAACTAATTAAAAACAAAAAACAATTAAGCAAAAATAATTGAAAGCGCATTTTTAGATATATTATTACAAGAAAACGCTATTGTTGCGTTATTGAAACAAAAGCTTACGAAAAACATAAAGATAATAATATATATTAAGAGAAACTCGAAAATTGAAAAAATGCAAAAGATAAACGCAATAAAGATTGTAAAAGTAATACAAAATCTTAATATTGCTAGCGCGTTGCTAGCGCGCTAGAACATACTAGCAATTAAACAACACAAGAAAATAATAGTCTTTCAAATAGCATTAGAGAGCAACAAGAGAATACTAGAGTATAGCCTGACCCTCGGACAGCCCGATTACTAAAAATAGAAAAAATTCAAAAGTGTTAGAACATTGTCGGCGCACTAGATTTCTAATCTTGATTAAAAATCCAATCTTAATATTAAATTACGTAAGCTTTCCAGGAAAAAAATAATTACTCGATTCGAACTAGTCTACGCGACGCTATTAATTAAATAAGAATCGAGTCGAGCTCGAAATTTTGGCAATCGAGCTGTCCAAAGGTTACGCTACTAGAGTAAAACAACTTTTGAGCGAAAAAGATATTAATAACAACAATTTTGCGCTAGAAACGCGCAAGCGTAGTAATTCACGAAATAAGAATAAAGAGTATGCTTAAAAATATAAAGAAAAATATGTCGAGAGCGCTTTAGAACGCCTGCGCGAGAATATATCTAAATCTAAAAATAAATAAGATATAATAATTTACTAAAGACAAATATAAATAGAAGTACATCTCGATAATAATATAAGTAATTAGTAAGAAGAAGACAAATTGTCTAATTTAATATTACAATAAAGAATGCAAAATACAATAACATTTAAAATATAAAGAGTATAAGCACATTATATCTAATTGTAAGAACAAACAAAGATATAAATATTATGCAAAAAAGTATTGTATAATCGATTGTATAATTAGCAAAAAGCAAGCGAAGTTGCAATGCAATTCTTCCGAAAACAATTATTAAACGTTTAACTCGAAATGTTTTAAGAAATAGACAAAAAAACAAAAAATTAAAATAAGCAAGCAAGCTCGATTAATTTATTACGCAATAAGAAGAAATAACAAAAAAAATCTTAAAAATCTTGTTATAACTCTAGAAGTTGTCGCGATATTCATAACAATAATAAACCAAAATATTAAGCGCAAATTTAAAATAAATTAATTAACAAAAATTGTAATATTTCTTAGCATTAATGTTACGTTAATAAAGAGCGTTAAAAGACAATTTAATAAGAAAAATTGTTTAAAAAACTCTTTACTTAGTTGTCTAATCTTAAGAAGTTAAACTAGCGCTAGTAAGACAACAAAAGCTAGCGCAAAGATAGAATTATTACAAAAAACAAAGATTATATCGATACAAAAAACAATAATTAAAGAGAAACTTTAATGTTAGAATAATTAAATCTTAGATTATTACAATATAACGTTTACAAATCTAAAAATAAAGTAATAATAATATTATTATAAGAAAGAAAAATACAAGAATACAATATATTAGTAATACAAAAATTATAATATTTTGCAAGAGAGCGAAAATCTATAACTTAAATTGCGTCGACTTTATGTTAAAGAATAACAAAAAAAATGTTTTTATATTAATAAACGTATTGATAGCAATAACTAGTATAAAATTTAATACTTCAAAAATATAAATACAATAACGCTTTAAAGAAATAAAAAATAAAATAAAAGCATTGTTAATATATTATCTATAAATATATACGAAGTATACAACTTATCTTTAAGAAGTTACAACAAAATACAAAATAAAAGAAGCTTATTACTAGTAAAATAAACAATAATAATATTCGAAGAAAGTGTAATAATAAGCGATTTTAACTTATATTATTTCTCTTAAGCAAATTTGTTCTATTTTAGACAATATATTTTGTCTAACAATCTATTAAGTATTATAAGAGACGTTAATATTATATTGACGCTTTTACGAGATATTGTTACAAAAGATTATTAAAGAGCAAAAATTACAATAGATTTAATTTTTACGATAATTAATCTAGTTAACAAGCTAAAATATTGCGAAACTAACAAAAAAATAAAAAACTTTTCGAATTATTTTTTAATAAGAACAATACTAGACTTTAGTGTATAACAAAAGTTATCGAGACGCTCTTAAAAAGAGTAAAAAAGCATAAATATCGAAAAATTTCAAAACGTATTAGACAAACATTTATTGAAATATTTGCTAGAAAAACTAATAAGACGTTAATAGATTAACAAATTTATAACAAAATTGTTCGATACTCTAAAAAAAATAGCAAAGAAATCTTTATTGTAAACAAAGTATTACAAAATAACTAAATATAAATAATTGAAGAATTGCATACAAGCGATAAAAGAAACAAGACATCTATAATAATAATATCGAATATTAGTTGATTAAACAAGATACGTTAAGATATACAATAAAAAAGACAAGATATTAAGAAAATACAAAAGAAATAAATTTCGCGAAGCGATGCAAAATTTGAAGAAATCTAACAAGAAACTTTTCAAAAACGCAAAATAAGTTAGAAGTATTGTAGATAATATATTAACGCAAGCATTAATCTTATCTTTAAAAGAGCGTAACAAAATAACAATTACAATTAAAGAAAAGATCGAAATAATATTTTAAATTTGTTTTTTATTGTTATCGAAGATATCGATAAACAATACTTAAGACTACAATTACGCATTACTTATAAAGAACGATATCTTAATTACAAAGCAAGAAGTTAAACAAACAATATACAAGATAATTCTAAATAAAATCTTAAGATTTAATAAGATTACACATTGAGAATTGCGATATTTAGTAAATATTGCGCTAACGCAAATACGTTCTTTGTTCGCAAAATATATTAAGAAGAAAATACAATTAACATACTTTAAAAGAGTTGTTATAATAGTATTGCGCAAACTAGATAAAAAGAATTATTCGAAATTGTTCGTCTTTAAATTAATAGCGTTGCTAAATATATTAAAAAAAGCACTAAAGTTAATAATTTTAAAACGCTTGCGCTATATTATCGAAGAAGCAAAAACTCTACTAGATACACAAATAAAAGTTAGAGAACAAAAATTAATAAATACAATTTTATAGTTTATAACAAAAAAGATTTACACAATATAAAGCGAACAAAAAAAGAGAATAACTATTTTATTAAGCTTAAATATAACGAACGTATTTAATAATATAATATATTGTTAATTCGAGCATTGTATACAAAAGAGACAAATATTTACTTAACTTTTCGTCTAAATAAACAACTTTCTTAAAAATAGACGCACTATATTAATTATAAACAAATATATAATAACAAAACGTAAAATAGCAATTAAAATATCTTAAAAGTTTTCTTTATTATTAATTTTATATTTGTTCTACAACGTTAATCTATTAAAGATATTTAATATCATTAAATTACAAATTAAGATTAAAAACTTTGTCGATAATATTAATATATTAATTTATAATAAATTGACAAAGCAAAATTGTTAAACTCTACTAAAAATGTATAAAAGATACAAACAATAAATGCAAAAGTACAAATTAAAATTTGCAAAACAAAAATACAGACTAATTTACTTTACAAGAATATTAAGAAAATACAATATAATTGCAAGTATTACGCTAGCAAAATACAATATAAAGATTAAAGAAAATATAAAAGTATTAAGAGTTTAATTAAATAGCAAACTATACTTTGAATTATATTTGCAATAAATTAAGACAAAGTTAACAATAAGATAACAAGCGTTACAAATAATAATAAGAATTACTTAAAATTTCTTATTTGCAAAAATATATATATATATACTTAGCAATTTCGAGATTAATGCTCTTATATAAGACGACAATATAATATACGTTAATTAAGTTTAAGAGAAGCAAAAAATAATTACAATTAAGTTAAGATAAGATTAATATATAGACAAGCGCTTTAACAAGTTGTTAATGTATACAAAACAATTTTAATAAAGATATTACAAATAAAAACTAATACAATTTCGATTAATATTTATTTAAATAAGTTAATTTAAAAATTAATAGCAAATATAAATGCAAGAGAGTCAAGTCTAATTATAGAGACAACAACAATGCGCATTTAACGCAATATAAAGAAAAAAAAAGAGATCGGAAATTTAAGTTTAAATTAATATTGCTACAATTGAAAAGAAAATAAATAATAAATAATTTAGATATCTTAATAGTCTTGCAAGCGCAATCTTATATTATTTTGTTATAAATAAAATTATTAAAAATAATTATAATATTTTTTAACAAAATAATCAAAAAAAGATATAATAACAATTAAACAAACTTGTGTCTAAAAATATATTTAGATAAAAGTAAAAAAAACAACAATATTACAATAATTGTTGTTAAAGCAAAATAAGTATATAGCAAACGCTTAAGAAACGTTGATATAATATTTATATATTACAAAGAACTAAAAGAATTAACAATAAAAGTAAAGCAACAAGTTAAGTTGTGCAAAGCGAAAATCAATAAGACAAACAAAATATATAAAGTATATTTAAATAGTTAAGCGTTGCTAAAGTTAGTAAATGTTATATACCTAACTTTAAATTAGATATATTTTTAACGTATATAAAACATAAAGTAGATTATGTATAAGCTAAAGTTAAGTTTAGAGCTATATTAAGTACTTAATTACAAAGAAATCGAAAGCAATAAAACAATCGATAAATAAACTAATTGCGTCGAATCGAATTATCAAGTTCGAATCGAATACTCGACTCGAATCTTAACAATTTGTGTTAATTCGACTCGAAAGTCTTGACAATTCGATTTCTAAAATTGAAATTAACAATTCGAGTCGAGTTGTAGACTTAAAATCGAAAATCGATCTAAAAAATCGACTCGAATTGTTAAGACTTAGTATTAGTATAAAGAAATTCTGAAATAAATAGTAGAAAATTATATTCTATTCTATAATCTTTCGATATAAGATTATTTAGTAATGCATTATAATAATGCATTCGAGCTATCTAGATAGCTAGAGTTAAATTATTGACTTAACTTTTCTAGTTAAAGAGTTCGACAATCTTGTTCTACATAGTCTTGTTAAAGATTGTAAAAAGAAAAAAATTATTGTATCTTGCAAAGAATTTATTTCCTATTATTAAAAGCAGAAGTAAGAAAATCTTAATTAAATTAACTCGCAAATTGATTAAGATATAAGCTACTAGATAGCAAATCGCAAGAGATAGATTTATTAGGATTTTTTTTGTTTAAAGACAATAATTGATTTAAAGCTCTTAAAGAGTTCGACATTTTGCAAACAAGAATACAAATATAATATAACAATATTTTTTAATAGTTCGAGAAAGTAACTCGAGAACAAAAAAATAATGCAAAAGAGTAATACAAGTAGCAACTAGTCTAAGTAAGTTGTTTTAAGATAATACAAGCAAGCGTAACTTTTGTGTCGAAGCATACTACTTAAGACTCTAGCGAAAAATCCCAAATTATAATAACGTATATTCAAAAATAGAAAATCTTAGCATAATAATATTATTTTCGATTTCTTGACAATTCGATTCGATTCCTAAAGTTGGAACCGAAACCCAACCCAACAATTAATCTAGCAATAGACTATTTCAAAATCAACAAATATAATAGATCTAAGAATTATTTGTTCAAGAATATTTATCCAGTATTCTATTATCAAGAAGATGGCAAGACACGCTATAAAGAAGATATAGCAACATCTAAAACGTAGGTATATATAGTCTATAGATATATTCTTGCGCTAATACATTTATAAATAGCTCAAACAATTATTTATAACAATTCAAGTAAGAAAACTACTTAATAGACGATTGTTTACCTTTGCTAACTTAAGATATATAGCAATACCAAAAGAAAACCTTAGCTGCCTTCAATCTTTGTTCCTAACAAATTCTCTTGATAATCTAATAGCTATTCGAAGATCTAAAGGGAAGCGAGTTGAAGACACTTGCGAATAACTACTTCTTCACGAAGCATATATTGCTTAACTAGTTGAAGATAGCTCTCGAATGCTTCAACTAGTAGATGCTCCAAGTATTAGGAAGACAATGATATCAAGCTACTTAGTAGACGAGCTTAAGAAGAGAGCGCAATTTACTTTCAACATAACATTTGCATACTACTTCTGCGACAACAAAGATAATAAGCGCAACATTGTTATTAGTATTATTCGAGGGCTTCTCTTGCAACTCTTGAGGCAAAGACTCCTACTATTTAAGTATATTCAGGAAGATTATAATTAGATAAAAGATCGAGTTTTCGAAAACTTTGACGCTCTTTGACGAATTCTGCTTAAAATGTTGAGAGATTCTTACGTAGATCAGATCTATATCTTGATAGATGCTCTGGATAAATGTGACAAGTTATCACGTAAATTCTGGCAAGCCTTTCTTGAAAACCTGGCAGAATTATTTCCTATCGAGCAAGGAAAAGGAAGTAAGAACATTGATGTCAAATTGCTAATTACATACTGGCCAGAGTCTAATATCTTAGATAAATTATCGATTCGAGAAGATTGGTACGTATTGATTCAAGTAAGATTAATGCTAATCTTTGGAAATACATTGAAACAAGAGTCAACAAGCTCTTCACGAAAAAGAAATATCCTCCAAAACTAAAGCAAGACATTCAAGGCGCCCTCTCTAAAAAGATCGAAAGAACATTCCTATAAGTTTCACTTATTCTAAAAGATATTTCTAAGACTACAGTTATCTCCAAGATAAGAACGAAATTACAATTACTATCTTCGAGTCTTAGCGAAGTTTATAGCAAGATTTTAAACAAAATTCAAGAGGACGACGTAGGAAATGCAAGATTTATCCTACAATAAGTAATTATTGCTCGACGACCTCTAGCAATTAATAAGCTAGCAATAGCACGCGCTCTAGATTTAGAAGAATAAGACGAGTACACTATTCCAACAGCAAATACACTAAATAAACTGAAGAATAACTTCGAATTCTATAAGTCTCTTGTTTACTTAGACAACGTTACTCAAACAATCAACCTAATTTATCAATCTATCAAGGATTATCTTCTAGAGGAGAATCTTCAAGGAAATAGCCACATATTAATGTATAGAATTATCCCAAATAAGGCAAATTCTTGTATACTTGATATATGCTAAAGATATCTAAGTATAAAAGAATTCAGCCAAGATATTATAGAGCACGCAGCAAAAGAGATTATACGAGAATTGTCACAAGAGTGTTTATAGACTTGCTGCTTCCTTTAATATGCGATTGAGAAATAGCAGAAGTATGTACTAGCAACGAGTCTAGCTATAATAACCGACTTTTTATAGAAAAGTAATATATTCAATAGGGTTTTATTATTGCGTAATTACTGACTTCAAAGAGCAACTAAGAAAGAGAATAATGCAATAATAAGAAAGCTGCTAACGACAAACGTCGATATCAACGTTGCTACTACTAATAGTTATAAGAGTCGAACAACATTGCAGACGATTGCTAAAGAAGAGCATCTTAAGATAATAAAGAGACTACTAACAACAAACGTCAACGTTAACGCTACTGCTACTAATTATAAGGGTCGAACGACATTGCAAACAATTGATAAAGAAGAATATCTTAAGATAATAAAGAGATTGCTAACAACAAATGTTAATGTTAACGTTGCTACTACTAATAATTATAATAGTTAAATAATATTGCAGACAATTGTTTACGAAGAGCATCTTAAGATAATAGGGAGACTACTAGTAATAAACGTTAACATTAATATTGTTGTTGTTGTTAATTATAATAATTGAACAACATTGCAAACAATTGCTAGCAAAGAGCATCTTAAAATAATAAAGAGATTACTAACAACAAATGTCGACGTTAATATTGCTACTACTAATAGTTATAGTAATTGAATAATATTGTAGGCAATTGCTAACAAAGAGCACTTTAAGATAATAGAGAGATTGCTAGCAACAAACGTTGACGTTAATATTGCTACTACTAATAGTTATAAGAGTTGAACGACATTGCAAACAATTGCTAACAAAGAGTATCTTAAGATAATAAAAAGACTATTAATAGCAAACGTTAATATTAATATTGTTGCTACTACTAGTGTTTATAGTAGAACAACATTGTAGACGATCGCTAAATATAAGATTGTAATAATAGTTCTACAAGCAATTGCAAAATCTCAATAACACTATCTATCGTCTTATCTATCGCTATAATGTGTAATTATTTTATATATTGTCTTATCAAATTATTTTAGATTCTAGAAGATATATCAAAGATAATAATACAATATTTCTTTGCATTATTTAACTTTCTTTCTAAATATTTTTATAAGACAATAGTTGATCTTGTGTCTTTGCAAACAATTAATTGTGCTTATATGTAGCAATTCTATCTAATTATGCTTCTCGAAACAAAGATACAACTGCAGTATTTAGTAGCGCTTACTTAGCGAAGATTCGAGATATCTACTTATCTTCTGTTTTCCTATAATCTTTGTAGAAATTAAGTGTTAGTTATTAACTATTAGGGAAAATACGAATAAACATATTTCTGTAACGCAGAACTTTACTAGTCTCGATATAGTCTCTATTTATCGCACTAGAACAAGATGCTATTCTAACAATTAGAAGTATAAACAATTTCTATTAAATATATTCTTGCTCGCTAGAGTATATATCGTATTTAATGTCTAGTAATATTAAAAGATTTGATAAAGACTATTTACAACAATAATTTATTTATAGACTAATTGTTAAGTTGAATTTCAATATCAACTTTGTAATTCAATCTAGATACTTGATACCAATATCGTTACCCGATTCGAATACTTGGATCGAATATTGTAACTCGACTTAGTATCGAGTTCGAATTACAATTCGATTCGAGTTATCGACTTAGCTTGCCAAGCAATCGAAAATAATATCAAAATGTCAAGATTTTCTATTTTTGATTCGAAAAGTTCAAATTTAAAAATAGAAATAAAATAAATATTTATTTCTATCTTGTTTTAATTATTTGCATTACTTTAATGCATTACTATAATGCATTACTATATAATATTTATTATATTTCAAATAAATAAGTCAAAATTAAACAAATAATTTAAATAAATAAATAATTTATAGGAAAATCTAACGTCTTGGCGGGTCGAGTCGAGAATCCAGGTTAATACTCGATACCAATATCGTGACCCGACTCGAATACTTGGTACCAACATCGTAACTCGAATCGACTTTTCGGTATTAAAATTCTAATTCGAATCGATTCTTAACGGGTCGGAAATCTGACTCGAACTCGATAACCCAATCCGACGCGATCAATCTATTTATTTAGGAAATTTAGCGTAATATCTGTGCGATATACTAGCGCTCTATCGGTCTTGGGAAATATAGTAGTTAACGTCAATAACTAATTCGAAGGATTTTAGTCGTATAGTCTATGTTTTGTTGATAATTATATTCAACAAAGTTAAGAAGTATAAGCAATTCTATATCTTGTTAATTGCAAGTTGAAAGAATACAATCGAAAGCAACAAGTTGCTATCAAATAGTTTTTGAGAATTTTGCTATTGCTATTCATGTTAATTGCATAAGTTCTACAAGCAAAAATCCAATTAACAATATAAGAAATAAAATCTAGCAAGTTGCTAGATTCAACTTTATATCTAAATTGAGATAGAACAAGAAGCTAATTATATTTTATTATTGCGCAATCTTTATTTTTGTAAAGCGCATTAAATTAGACTATTATATTAGCATTTCTTGGATAACATTCTCTTGCGCTTCTATTTTCTGCATTATCGGCTCCTTGCTTTAGAATGCACAATAAATTAAATATCAAGATTTCTATATATTAGAATTCGATAGATACAGTAGATATATTACAAATAAGAGCAGTAGAAATAATTTGATATCGCTTTCAATAATAGAGAAAGAGCTAGAGAATAATGAAAAATTGCTAACAGGAGAATAAGAACGGGCGAGACAAGATGTCTCGACAGAACTTGACTCTGGAAGACCGAAGACTAGGAATAAGAATCAGAGATAGCTCTGGTTGTAATGCGCCATAGAAGAAATTGCAAAATCAAATTCCTTAGGGTTGTTAGGGTTGTGTGTCAAAAAGCACTTGAAGCGATTTTTTAAGACTCTCAATGCTACAACGCACGCTTAAATTTTATGTCTTAAAACTACGCACAAGCTGTAGAGCATATTAAGTTGTATAGTTGTCGAAATTTTGGCATCGTCTAATACTTAATTGCGTTGGTGGTAGACCTGCAAAGTAAAATTTAGGTGTGTTTTCGCGGGTCAGAATGGATGTTCACTTTCTCGACAGAAACCTGCTTGGCACGATAAAAATAGATTTGTGTCAGATTCAGCCCTAGCTTAACAGCGGGATCTCAGACGGCTGGGATACGTGCATGCGACGGAGCCTGGTTTACATCCCTAAGCCAATAGATGTCCTACCAGCATATATTTGATCTCACCGCTCTCTCATCAATCTTACAGTATTGCTATCTAGGAAAAGCTTTTGAGAACATGGTCCAAAGATCGGCTGAATTCTCTGTCTTCGTGTCCCAAATGGGCGAAAAGAGGTTCTTGATCGCGGGCAAAAAAGGGACCGATGAGAGCTGAATGGTCTGCTCGTAACTGAGGTGTCTGTAAAGTCATTCCGGCTTAGAGTCTTCCACATGGGAGCTAGTGGCTGACCGACTAGGAAGGACTCAGCCCCGGTTCGTGTTGCCGGATCCAGGCTAGGGCCAAACCGGCCATAGCCGAGGATAGTCGCGCCTGGCCGGCTGGAAGGCACTTCATTTCTACATTCCGCCCGCGCTGGCTGGCCTGAAGACTCTTCTATTCTACATCATCGTCGGGTCGAGCTTTCATTTCTTTAACCACATTATCTTCTAATACGTCCAAATTACAGGATACTAGCATTCGATCCGTCGTTCCCAAGATGAAGGCCGACGTAGACCCCAACACCCATGTACGAAATATGGACGTCACCAGCATTTCCTGGTTAGCCCCGTACTCGGCCCTCATGCTCACCATCGCCTGTGTTGTTTTCTTTGCCCTGAGATATTGGGTGCTCGAACGGTTTCTGCTTCCCAAGTATTATGGTCCCATCTATAATGACCTTTCCGAAGTCAACAAGCGGGGCTTCCTCAACCATCACATCGCGGGGGGCGCCAAAATTCTCATTCTCGCAGTCGCGGCATATCCTTTTGTCGATGTTGCTTTCGGCCACGCAAACTTACACTCCCCTTTTGCCGGCAGCTCACTGGTCACTATGGGCGACATCCTGATAGTTTGCACCCAAATTTTTGTCGCCACTTATATCTTCGAACTTTTCTACCGTGTCAAAATCTCGCCCGTGAGCATTTTTCACCACGTTGGGACTATCGTGATTGGTCAGGCTGCGGTTGCTATCAGCCTGAACTATAGCCACGAAAGGGACGCCGACATCGAATTCATCCTCTGCACCATTTGGGGCGCGTTCGACGTTGTGTGCGAGAGCCTGCCGCATCTATCCATCATTCTTTATCGCATCTATCCATCCAGCCATCGGTTCCTGCAAAAGTTGTTCAGCATTTCCTGTCTAGTCACCTTCCTCGGGACCCTGTTCGAAACAGCCGTTGTGATGTACGTTTTTGGAAGCCTTTGGAGCAGATGGATCACGGCGTTCAAGGTTGTCACACCTTTGCTTCATGTTGCTTTCAGCGCGACACAATTACATGGGTCGCTTATCTTCTATCGAATGGCGAAAAGGCAACGGAGATTAATTAAGGAGATGGAGACTGGGGAAGTTGTTCAATTCTAAGTTTCCTTCTACAATGGAACTGTTGTCGGAAGATCTCGATTTTGTAATTAACACCATATAGTGTATCTGTACTCTGTTATAAGACTTAATTATTGGGTTAGCGTATATGGGAAGATTTGGAAAGGTCTTCGTTTTGATTTCCGTCTCCGGACATGACAAGGAGCTCGTTGCCAGTCTCCAACGTGCCGATGGGTCTCTCTTTGGGATCGTTACTGATCGGGTTCTACTGCTGGGGTGTCAAAACAGCTGGGAAAACGGCCTGTTTGGTATCTGGATAGCGCGGAGAGCCAAGATAAAGAGAACTTATCCAGGCCTGATTGACAGTACCGTTGAAGGCGGCCTTCCCACAGGCAGAAAGGCTCTCAAATGCCTCGTACGAGAGAGTGCGGAGAAAGCCTTTTACTGCAATGGGACTTTCATCGCCAGAAAGCGAAAGCCTGCGGAACCGTCAACTATGTATGTCGGGCCTGTGAGCGAGGAGAAGGAGAGCTCAGGCTCTTTACTCGTGAGGTGCAGTCTACCTACTAGATAAAATCAACCAACGATGTAATCCCCAAACCGGGAGATGATGAAGCAGAGCAAATGATATTGTTGCGGGTTGAGGAAGTTAAGTTTGCTCGGCTCAGGGGAATACACATCCGCGAATGATTGCATTATATCAGACTTCTTCTTTCGCCGCGCTGTCATCTCGTATGAGCAAGAGAAGGATCACATCAAGATTGCTTCACGACTCGATCGGCAGCACATGTACCCAAGTGCTTAGAGTGATATGAATCTCATTCTCTATAGGCTTTACATCATGGATACATTCGATGGCATAGATGTCTAGCTGTGATTGTATCCTCTTCCGTAGCGACTCTCGCTCGCGAAGGATGAACCGTCCACAGTCCATCGATGTAAGCCAAAGCAGAAGATCTCCAACATCCTGACGGAAGCTCTTGCACACCTGCCGAGTACTGAACTCCATGCTCTAATTTGAGCAGCCAGCTGAACATAAAAGGGAACTTCTCAACTCGTCGGGGCCGCCTCGTGAGATATTTGATACCATATCAATGATTCACAAAATCCACATCTTATATTCCTTGACTCGTCTTGTGGAGTCTACAACCTCCACCCTAGCCAGTTTCGACAGCTCTGCGCTCCTTTCTCACGGTATCTCTTTGCTTCTGGCTCAAATCGCTCTGCTTCACATAACGCCGAACATGTTGCGAACTCCGACCCTGCCGCTCATCCGGCTCTTCCAAAACCTCCACAAGGCATAGACTTCTTTCAGAACTTCTGTGAGGTCGGAAAGCCATGGTGCTCGGATTTCCCTGGGCATCGAGGCTCGAGTAGGCGAGGGTCTCCCGTGGTCCTTGCTGTGCGCGCGAGGCATGCAACAACGCGGCACTGCCACCATGCTTGTTTGCCCGGCCAAGGGAATGCTGTTGACTGGTCAATAACTCAAGGTTGCCGGCTTTGAGTGGAAGTGTGCGGGTGTCTGCGTGCTGGAGGGCTAGGCGATTAATGTCACCTTGGCTCAACCTCGATCCCCCTACGGAGCGTGGTCTTCGGGTGTCCAGATCCTCCCGGTGAAACAGCTTTTGCCGTTCGTTATTTGCTATCTGCGAGGCTGGGTCGGTCACACCTCGACTAGTCTTGGGTGCTTTGGCTCTTCGATGCATGCTGGCGCTGTCTGAGCCGCTGTGATGTAATTTGGTGGCCGCGAGCTCTTTCCTTAGACGTTCGATCTCCGCATCCTTTCCGTGGGATGAATTGGTTTTGTTGGTAGTCGGCGCAATTGGGCTGCCCGCTGTATCGTCCCATTGCTTCTTGGCTAGCTTTCCCAGCTGGTCCGGGCATGCATTGACTTTGCGCTCAAGGTAGCGCTCACCAATGCCCCCAATAAAGGTGTCCATCGGCGCTTGACAACTATGTCGCGCAGATTGGCAAGAATTGGGCTTTGTAAATTGTGCAAGTGTGCGCTCATGCCAGTTCCACCAGATTATCAAGGATTGTGGAGAAAGTGGAGGCAGAAGGAGATGTACATGTAAAGTGAGTAGTGAACAATGAACAATGGGTTCCCCGCTTCGCATGTGGCGCAGTCACCCCTAAAGTATGTGCTGGCTTGCTATTGGATTTGTAGGTGTCCTTACGGGGCTCGACATCAAAAGTCCTGGCAGGCAGGGGGCACGTCAGGGGTCTAATCGCAGGCCTCTTGGCGAGAAAGGGGTGCATATACGATATGCACTGGCCGTTTTCTATGGCAAATGCTATTCAAACTCCCAGTCCTCTTCGTTACCAGCTCTTTCTCCTCGTTTTCTTGCTGTGTACGCACCTCGTCGTTCCTCACTATTGTAGGGACGAATATTACCCTCTCCTCGTCCCTCTCTATACTTATTGCCACCACCTAAAGCAATTACATGCTCTATATGGACTGACATTCGCTCTATCCAACTTTGAATACGCTCTTGCGTCAATACTTTATTCCAACAATGTCGCCACGCTTGCTTCAACGTCGCCTTAGTTTTAGGCACTTCTCTTCTCGTAATCCGTCTCTTTATTCACCACCAACATGGTTCTATTATATTGAGATCAGGGCTGTTTCCGCACCAAATTAGGCGTAGAATATCTTTTATAACTAGTATTTCCATGCGACTTTCGAGACAATCCTGCGCAAATAGAAGCAATTTTGGGAGAAGTACATACTTTTGATAGCGTACCCAGTCTACTTCGCCGATACCTTCACTAATTATCTTGCCGTTTTTCTTGTTCCATCTCCATTAAGACTTTTTGCCTCCCTTGTTGCGTAGTCCCATGCGTCGCATTGCTGTGTTTAGCTCTCATTCTGCTTTCTTAATTGGTTCTAGCTCCTTATTGAGCTTCTCGATTTGCTTATTCGCTGCCTTTCGCTCCGCGTTCGTCTCTTTTTGATAAATATGACATGGACCCTTGCGATCATACAAGAAAGAGTCCCAAAACATAAATTTAGAAAATCTTAATGTGAAAAAATTAGTTAACCTGCCTGCATCCCCGCTATTTTTGATAGCAATCTCTAACAAATTTTTGGAGATGCTCCCAAGGTCAATACGTATAAACGTCTTTTCATTTGCTCACCTTTCTATCTGCACCGTATGTACGTCTTTTCGTATTTCTCCCACGTCTTGCGTCAAATTTGTCGAGAACCTTGTTTTTGCATTATCACATTAGTCTCGTTCGTCCAAATAACGCGCTTCTAATTCTTCATTGTTTAATATCTATATTTGAGCGCGAAATTAAGACGCGCCTGCTTATTGTCTCTATAAGATTACTTTTAATAGTAGATTTAACGTTGATAAATTTATGCTTTCGTAAAACTCGCAAAATTGTTAAATGCAAGAAATTATGCTCGTATCCCAAAGTCGTAGAGAGCATTTCTCTATTATTTCTATTCTTTTTTACTAAATTTTGTTAGCACAAGTTGAAGAGCATTATTAACAACTTGAGATATCTCTTACCTATAGCAACAATATGTTATGATAGGGATGGATGAAAGATAATCCATTGACTATAAAAGGAAGCCTGCCTATATATTAGGATCAACTAGTCTCAACTAGAACTAGTCTTGTATCACTTGAAAGATGTCAATCATTAGATTCTATCTAATCATGAATGATGCAATCCATAAAAGATATTATTAAAAAAAGAAAAAGCGAACGTTCTCGCTTGCAATACATACATAGCTATAATAGCAAGTAGTTATTGATCGCATTAAAGTTCTTCTTTACTCGCACATATTAACGAAAATCGCATCAAGATTCTTGTTCACTTGTTTATAATAGTTGACGACGTGCTTGTCGTAAAAATTGACAACGTAATAAAGTCTACGATATCGATACTTTCGATTCTAATTGTAAGATTTAAAGTGTTGTTATAGTACGTAATCTAGCAATGCAACGTTGAGATGCTTTGACTTCGTAATTCGCAATAAGATTCGTAACAATCTTTAGATTGTCGATAGAATATTACACGTTGTGTTGATAATTGTAGTTTATTTAATTAAGTAGTAAAGCTTGTTTCTTGTAATACGCTTGTCGAGAAAACGCTCAATCTCATAGAATGATACGATTAAGTTCTCGTGTGTATTATTGATTGATAAGAAATCGATTACAATATGTTTTTCATATAAATTAGAATCAAGAATTGTCGACTCTAGTTGCGCAATAAAGATTATTAAATAAATTCGCATTATTGGCAATAATTCGAGACGTTATGCTTGCTTAGTAATCGCTTCAATAATACGAAAAGAATCAATACGCTAGTTCGAAAGCTTCTTGTTAGCTAGATTTAATATCGTGTATTCTTAATAAAGACGTAGATAAATTATGAAGTCTAATTGAATACGTTTTCTCATCGTACGATGTGCTTAATTATAGCGCGTTTTGCTAATTGCGTTAACGAAGATTATAATTGCTTCAACATCTTCGCGTTTAATTTGTCTAAGAAAACTATATTGCTTTGCGAGTAAATTCGCAAGCATGTCAATAACATTATTAATCTTAAACTTATACGTTAACTTATTTGACGCATATCTTGTACTAAAATGCATAACGTTGTTAAACTCTATCTAAAAATATAAAAGCACAAGAGATCAATCGTCTTCAAAATATGTAATTAGACGAAATCGAAATGCAATCTTGATAATTTAATTTGTTCTTTCGAATTAATTATTTATCTAAGAATAATAAGCGATAAATGTAAGCATAAAGACGTTTATCTTAATAAACATCGCAATTTAGAACTTTGATATAAACTTCGTATTTCTATTATTTATAATTGATCGTAATATATCTTAATCGTATTTAACAAAATCGTTAATAATAACTTTTGCTTATGTAGAAATGTCTTAAGTATTTATATATGAAAGAAGAAGAATCTTTTTAATAAATTTATTAATAATAGTAAGTAGTAAGTTAAAATTTGCTTATAATAATAAAAGCGTCACTACTTAGTTTATAACGACGATATAAAAAAATGTAAAAAATGTAACTACTAAAGTTAATTTATTGTAAATAGAATGACGTTTAATTTGATTAAATTGACATTCGAGACAATGTGCTATGTATGTTTGAAGTTGCTTCGATAATTAACGTACATACATTAATAACGTTATACGATCATAAATTCTATAAAAGTTATCGTAATAAATTTAAAGAAAGAAGCGATAAAAATCGATATTTCGATATTGAGCAATAACATCGCAAAAGACTTGTATTGCTCGTTCGAAAACTTCTCGCTTAATAATTTACTCTATTGAATAGTTAAGTGTTTTAACGAATTTAACACGAAAAATGATTCGTATAATAGATTGCGTCAACAAAGATCGTAGTGTAATTGCGATAATGCTATAGATAATGCTACTTACTTCGTTGTTTAAATTTAGATTGTTAAAAGTTGAAGCTAAAGCGAAATTCTTTATTTGATGAGCTCGATTAATGATGTTTAAGATAAGCTTAAGTAAAAAAGTTAACTTGTTAATTGACATTATCGATTTGCTTGTATAGAGAGAACAATAAAATTCTTGATAATAACAATGATGCAACGAAGACATTAGAATGAGATTTGCTTGAAGCAATCTATGATGCTTACAAAATTAAGATCGATAATACACTCAAAGCGATTTAATAATAATGCTTGAAAAATTGCTTCAAAGACTAACTATAATGTTTATAAAGCTTCAAGATTGTAACTAGTTGAAGCTATCACTATTATAATAGAGGTGAATGAAAGATAATTCATTGACTATAAAAGGAAGCTTGTCTATATATTAGGGTCAACTAGTCTTAACTAGAACTAGTCTCGTATTATCTAGAAGATGTCAATTACTAGATTCCATTTAATTATGAATGATGCAATCCATAACACAATAGCGACTTGCTCTATAGAATCGCATCTAATAGATCGATTTACGCGACAATTATCTTGCACGTATTTGATATCTATAATAGTCGATTTAATTCTATTATAACTTTGCTCTTGTATCTTGCGTAAATATTATTTAATTGTACGTACATCTTTAATGTTTGCAATTGTCGCGACAATATTTGCGACAATATTATACTTGTATAGCGTTAATGCTTGCAAGCGTTGCGCGTCAATAAATATAATTAACGTTTTAAGAACGCTTTGCTATGTTTTTAGACGCTTGTTTGTTGATACGTTTGATGTACGAAGTATATTGACGCAATAGTGTAGGTTCTTTGTTATCGTCGTTATTATTAAGTATCTGCGCAATAGACATGCGTTGTCTTCGCGCCTTTGAGCGTGTAATAACATTGTTCTAAAGAGATACTAATATCATGTTAGAGAAACAATGTAAGAAAAGACCTCTTTCCTATAGAGTTGAGTAGTAAAACTGACCCGGATACAGAGATTTCTTACATCTCCCCTACTTTTTGACCTCTGCGCAGCATCCATCCCGATTGAGGCCTGATTGCGCAACCTACCTGGTATAAAGAACATATATCGATTTAACCCTAACCCTAGAGCGAAGCAGGGGGTATATTTTTAGCGTAATGATTTTCGCGCTAGCTAGGACTTTTGATGTCGAGCCCCGTACTTTATCGTCGCTTCGAAATTGACGTCTTGACGGGCAGCTCACGGGCTCTTAAAAGTGGATCCGCCTCGGGCCGACAGGCTTAGATATTTTAAGATGAAGAGTGCAGAACCCTAGCCACAGCTTAGGGTACGATTGCTCACAGCTCGCTCTTCGAGTTTACTTCGAGTACTTCGCATCATTTGAGATTCCATTCTACTAGACATTATCGAACACTTTCCGCCATGGTGTGCAAATGAGTGCTAAGTTCGACCAACATTAACCAACAAGAATCGAAGACCCTCGCTCATGCCTGTTTCGACACTCCGGGAATCAGTTTTTTTCCAAAGGTAAACAGCTTACTTGTGGGGATGGTGTCAGCTTTGGAAGCGCCGGAAGGTTGTCAACACTATGTTGATTTGGCTGAGATACCTTGGGACGTTCAAAAGTCTGTCTCTAAGGACTGGATTGCAGAGCTCGCTTACTGATAAGGTAGGCTTACAGATACTGGCATCAGCGCTACAGCATCTTCTCAAAGTATGACGACGGCATCTGGTTGACTGAAGATGCATGGTTTGGTGTTACGCCGGAACCTGTGGCGTGGTAAGGCGAGGCATCTTCTATATTAGCTGTGTCCCGCGTTGCTGAACTGGCATGAAGTAAGATTGCGCAACACATATCGAAATCAGCTCCTGAAGATAGGGCAGTCATCATCGACTGCTTTGCCGGGGTGGGCGGCAATGCCATAGCTTTTGCCCAGTCTGGCCGATGGAAACGAGTCTACGCCATCGAGAGGGATCCCAATGTCTTAGCCTGTGCTAAGCACAACGCAGAAATATACGGCGTCCAGGATAGGATATCTTGGTATCTTGGTGACTGTTTCAAGGTACTGGAGGACCAACTCGCAGACCTTTGCCAGTACAGTGTGTTGTTTGTCAGTCCCCCGTGGGGTGGTAAGTAGATCACTTCTAGAAATCAACAATGTTTAGAAACTAAAGTTTGGCAGGGCCGGGATATAGATCGGATGCCATATTCGACCTATCGACGATGCATCCTTACAACCTATCACAGCTCCTAGCACCACTTCAGAAGCGCTCGGACATTCTTGCTTTATATCTTCCCCGAACTGCTGACTTGAGGCAACTGGCAGCGCAGGTGTTATCGGATGGGAAGATTGTAATCTTTCATTACTGCATGGAGGGTGCTAGTAAGGTTCGTCCTTTATCTTCTCAATCGTAATCATCATATCCTTCTCTTTCGAGACTAAGCGTCACGTAGGCAATCTGTGCATATATCGGCGCTTTCGATTTCAGTCAGTCGTGACCAGAGATCTGAGAGCCGTCGATTAGGTGACCAGACTGGGCGTAGGAAGAGTGGGTATGAGGCTATCGTCTCCGAATCACTTTGTACATTTTCATGTATTGTAGGACTTAGATGCGAGGACGAGGACTTTGTGTTGCTGTCGCTAGTTTCGCTGCTGCTGAACATCATTCTGACGACTCGATAGGCATAAAATTGGAGATCCTCGGTGAAACAACCGGGGTAGGTGTATGTGAGTATATAGCTTCACGTGAGTGCGGAGATAAGATTAGATCGGAGAACAGTGACCCCTGCTTTGCTGCGGCAAATGATTCGCTGTTGTAAAGATTCTGTACGAAGTAGCGGTACTAGCGGCGTAATAAATATACCGAGTAAGGTACCTCGATTGCCTACACATCTTGCCCTTGCATCACTTCAAGATGCTTCCGGTACTTGATATCTCCAACACGCGTCCCCCTACGCTGTCAACCTAGCTCAGCCAACATACGAGTACTCAATGTTTACAACCTTTTCGGTATGATTGTTCGTAGCCGGGAAACGGGCCTGTCACTATGCCTCATGCAACAGCTGTGCGCGACGCTCAGGAAGAACAAGATGATCTGTTAATCCAGCGCGCACTCGATCCAGAAAACCCGATCGATTTTAGTCGTGAACTCGACCCTGGTGAGAAAGCCGATGACGCTGTAAACTTCAGTGACTTGGACGATGATGATCTGGCCGAGGATGAAGATGATAAGGAGGAGCAACATTTGGACGTTATAGCACAGTCGTCGGAGGTGGATGAATCACCAGACGATTCTGGCCATTCCTTGAAGAGCAAATATCCACAGGAACACGTACAAGGGGATGATTCTCATAGAGACGTACTAGACGACCTCTTCGGAGAGAGGTTGTCGTCTCCGGTGGACAATGAAAATGCGGCAGACGAAATCGGGCACCTCAACAGATCAGCATTGACGAATAAGGCTTTCGATGCAAGTGCTGCCTTAGGCTACGATAGGGACCGCCGGACTCCTGCTTTTGCAAGTCTGCCACACATACATACCGGTGGTAGTGATGTCTATAAGCCGCCTTCGTCTACACGTGCGGCTCAAGATGTTGGTGGTCATTCTAAAGAACAGCTGCTCCAGCAAGAGCTCTTCGCGATGTCTGGAGAAGCTCTCGGTAAGCTTGATGTCGTGCCGGTCATAGAAACCCAGGAAGATCTGCTTGCTGCCTTGTGGCCTCGTTTCGAACTCGATACTGTACCAAAATTCATGGATTTACTTCCACCGAAGAAAGCCCGCTATATTGGAAAGATTCCCCTTCGCCGACCGAAGCCCGTGCAACCGAACCGATTAAACCTTGAAATTGCGGTAGACCAGGAGAAGAGCTTTAGACTTGCTTCAGGGTCCAATAGGAGGGTTCAGGAGGAGACCGGGCGGCTAGGTCTTATCACGATCGAGAAGGAACCCTCTGAAGGAGAACGCGAAGAAGATGAAGAGGACCTGGAGTCGGATTTTGAATGCGACCCGGTGGGTGGGGTTTCATGGCAGGACCTACAAATTCTCTGCGAAGACTGGGACACCCACACCTCGACAGAGGCCTCGAGCCAAGGCACTCCGGAGGTTGGTCCCAAGCAGCAGGACGACACCTTTGGCGATTTAGCAGATAATTTCGACAGTCAGCTAGAATTACCGCCTGCCAAGGTGTGTTCTCTCGACATTTGCTAAGTATAGATGCTGATGAATACAAAGAGGAGAAAAACAGGCCGAGACGCTAGGGAGATAATGGACTCTTTGAAATTCACCCTACCATCACTCCATGATCCAGAGCATGCTACGGCAAAGATCGCCAAGAAGCCAGTATTAGATCTCAACGATACCCAGCTCCTCATTGATCACGAAACAATCAACGCTCTGTACAATAATTCCGGGAAGGCCGGTTTGAGGAACGACGGACGTGGTGCATTCACTAAGAAGATCAACAGAAGATACAATATCTCCAACGATGAAGCTTACGACCTGTTGAAGGAGAACCATCAGAACAAGGTTCGAAGCACGCTAGGAAACATGGCGGTGGAGCATAGCATGCCCGCAATAAAATTGCAATGGCCTTTTGTAAGCATTTCATGGCAATATCTGACGCCCTTGCTCATGAACTTGGTTCCCTGCTGATGTGTTTTAGTACTCTACAAGAATGCACAAGCATCAAGCGAGGTCGTTTCACCGGCCACAAATAGAATTTTTGCAAAATGAGAACGTTGCGTTTGACAAAACCAAGTTTGTTAAGAAGAAACATCTCAAAGGAAGAGACATCTATAGTGTTTACTCGTCTGCCAAGGACCTGTCGCTGGGTGATAACTCGAGTATGCTCCTTCTTGAATATTCCGAGGAGCATCCGATCATGATCTCGAACTTTGGCATGGGTAGTCGCCTGATCAACTACTACCGGCGTAAGAACATGGATGACGGGTCCCGGCCAAAGCTCGAAATTGGGGAGACTTCGGTTCTGTTGCCGCAAGACAAAAGTCCATTTTCCATTTTTGGACATATAGATCCTGGCGAAATGACATCAGCGATCTACAACACTCTGTATCGAGCACCTGTATTCCGGCATGAAGCTAAGCCAACCGACTTTTTGGTGGTACGGAATAGGAGTGGAGAAGAAGGACACACGTACCATCTAAGGAACATCGAGAACCTACACACGGTGGGGCAAGAATTCCCGTCCGTGGACGTCCCGGGTCCGCACTCTCGAAAGGTCACGACAGCGTCAAAGAACCGCTTGAAGATGGTTTCTTTTCGACTTCTCCGACATAGCAAAACCGGCCAAATCCCTGTTGGGGATGTTACCACACATTTTTCGGACACGTCCGATTTGCAAAACCGGCAGAAGATGAAAGAATTTCTCCAATTCTCCAAAGAGAACAAGAAGTGGACCATGCGTCCTGGTGAGGCTATTCCAGATGAGGAATCTATACGGGCCATGGTGAAACCTGAAGACGTCTGTCTGCTCGAGTCAATGGAGGTTGGTCAACGGCACTTGCAAGATGCTGGTTTCAGCAGAGGGGATGATCAATCTGAGGACGACGAGAATAAGGAGGGTCAAAGCGTAGAACAGCAGCTCGCACCCTGGTACACTTCACGAAACTTTCTGACCGCCGCACAAGGTAAGGCTATGCTACAGCTGCATGGCGAAGGCGATCCTTCGGGTCGAGGAGAAGCTTTCAGTTTCATCAAGACCTCAATGAAAGGTGGATTCAAAGCAATGGGTGAAAGCGTGGAAGATAAGTTGGACGCAAAAAAACTGAAAGAACTCGGCGGACACAGCTACAACGTTGCCCGCCAGCAGAGATCCTACGAAGAGTCTATTCGCCGTATCTGGGAAGCTCAAAAACGGAGCCTGTCTTCTGCCATGGAGCAGTCAGACACTGATATGGACGACGAGCATATGGAGGCAGCCGAGGACTCCTTTGGCGACACCCGAACCCCACGATCTGGGGTGCAGACGCCATCGATCTTCCGCCGTCCGGACGATGAGACAGCCAGCCAGGTCAGCAGAATGAGTGCGAACAGCCAAGCTGGCAATATTCTTAAGATCACGCGTGAGTTCCGAGACAAGTATGGCCATCTCAGCCGCGAAGAAGATATCATACGCGACCCGCATGTGATCCACCATTACCTGAAAATCCGACGAGCCAAAGGATTAGAAACTATGAAGTAGGCTGCTCGTATATCTCCATGCGCTTTGCTATTGACCCTTGATACAGGCTTGACCAAGCTGAACCCACAGGGAACGCGGAGAAAGATCAACAAACCCTCCAAGGGTGCGTGCGAAACGACAATTTCCAATCTCTCCACTAATCGCTGGCAGGATCCAACAAGAGCTGTCCCGTCTGCAACGCAACAAAGAAAGGCGCATCGCTCGTGACAAGCAAAAAGGCGTACACACTGATGGCGCCGCTGACACACCAGCCTCACCGACTGGCGCTGGAGCTGTTGTCACTGGCCCGAAGCCTGCAGGTACACAGCGGAAGTGTGCCAGTTGCGGACAGGTCGGGCATATCAAAACGAACAAAAAGTGCACCCTACCATTTCTTCTCTAATTTACCTTCATCCAATCTATCCCCTTTCACTCTTTCACTCTCACCTGGTGTTTACTATCTTCCTGACTGCAATGGAGGAAATATGCTAACGACGTTTACGCCTGACCCAGACTGTGTCCGCTGCTAAATGGTACGATGAAGCAGGAGGATGGGTTCGGCGACTCGGCCTTCGCCATGGGTGCTCCGTCGATATGAATCCGCTCTATGTCCTCACACTTTGCGATGGGGATCTCGCGAGTTGCGTCATCAAGACGGACGACTAGCACGTGTTGTGGTCCGGAATTCAGCTACGGCAATGGAGATATTGGTGGGGCTGGGTAGATCAGCGGCTTGATAGTAGCCGAGGATCGAGAAACTGGTCATTATCATCTTGGGAATGGCTTATCATTATGTTGTCTGGGCAGATAGCTAGCACGTCAATTACCCACTCGACTATCTTGTAAAGCGTATGTTCGTCTCGCCGGGCATGCACCATTGTCTTTGTGTGCTCGTAGTGCGATCACCCGACTGATGCTATCTGATAATCGGACTCGGGTCCTGTACTGAAGAAGTACGAAGTATACTAGTGCATCTGCTGGAAAGCTTGGCAATAATTAAAGATCGCCGCTTCGGGATGCTGATAGCCGCCTTGGGCCCTGACGATCTCCTGCACGGATCTGTTCCGAGGGGTCTAGACCAGATCGTGTGCTCAGAGATTTGCGGATCCCTTCACCAAGACTGATGGATTGTGCGATCTCAAAGTACTACCGTTGGCCATAATGGCATTCGACCTCAGATCATGTTTTCTACTCGTCGGCCTGGCCATATCTACGGTCATCGCCCAAACCTCGAGCCCCACCATACCAGCCTCACCCTCCTCCACTACCGCTCAAACCCTTGCGTCGATAGTCTCGGGCTCGGCCACATATAGCTATTGGGGCTGCTACAACGAGACCACCCGGAACTCGAATGTGGGAAATGTTCGGGCTCTGGCAGGAGGGGACATGGTGGGTTGCGTTCCTCTACACAAGCTTCCAGCGGACAGTCCTCCTTCTATCACGCACGCTACGAAACATGACGTGGCTGACTTTCTCTGCGGCTAGACCGCGTCAGACTCAATGACCGTCGAGCAATGCTTCGCCCTTTGCGGTAGCCGCACGTTCGCCGGCCTTGAGTACGGACGTGAATGCTGGTGCTCCAACGTCCTGAACTCGTACGCGGAGAAGCTGTCCGACGCCAACTGTTCCTTGACCTGCAGCGGCGATAAGAAGGAGGTTTGCGGAGGCCCATTGATGTGAGCCTTGCTGCGGGTACATCATGCCTTTGCTGACTGCGGCTGTTACAGGCTCACGACTTACCAACGGAAAGCCGATGCCAAATCGAGTGCAGACCAATCGAATATACAACATGGGTGTATACTTACAGCGTTAACTCTCATCGTGGTCTTCGCAGTGTGAGTGGGCAGTTGCAATTGCGCGGGCGTCGGAAAGCATAGAGGCGGCGAATCTATAGGGCGCTTGGTAGCGGATGGAGCCAAGATAAATATATAATGTAACGGCACAGGCACGGCCCGGTGGGATATGTAACGTATAGGTCATGTAACATCATTGAGTGTACAAGCTCCCGTACTCGTACAGCGTCCTCCAACGCGGAAAGGATAGCGCAGGCTTCTGATTGTGTGTCCTTATAGCTTGAGTTTGTTATTGTCTGTGAGACACAACGATCTTGATTCGTAGCTGGGCTCGACAAGCCCTCTTGATGGGATCGTGGAGTCATGGGAAGCAGCTTCCTGGTCCTACGCATTATAGCACCATTCGTCCTTCCTAAGAAAGGTTACGATGGATGTTGTGTCCGGTTTAGCATTGAGCATGGCGAGTCTTGTACACGTCGCACGGCTGTACGCTTGAATACCCCAAGGGATGATAGCAGTCGCTTGTTGTCGAATTTCATATATTGTCTCGTACCATGGCCCTAGCTCGAGAGCGCTCCTCGGTGTCGATTCTCCATTCAACGTTGCTATCACTACCGGACGTGGAGGCTTCTACCTGCAGCTCTTCCCACTCGTCTTCCTCCATGTTCATCACTAGACAGATTTGGGTGCATCTTGCGAATGCGTCGCGGAGACTATAACGTCCTCCACGGATCACTATATTCACAACACTGGCAACATCTCGCTCCAGCCGTACTGCTCCAACTCCGTTCAAGCGTCCGTAATAGCTCCAGATGCGCTTTTCCAGGACTTCTCCCAAATAAGTGATTATCGTGGCAAGCAGCCTGTCAAAGTTGCGTTCGGTAAGGATCCTCGCAATGGGTTTGGTCAGGGCAACCCAGCCCCGTTCGAAGTGCCGTTGCACTGCAGAATCGATCGCGATACCGTCAGGATCCTCGGCTTCTTGTTCTAGGGCTAGAGCTTCCAAATCTTCGGCTGTCATTTGATAGTCAATGTCGCGGAAGGTGTCAGCAAGAATCGGGCGTAGGCGAGGCTTGACTATATTCTTGAACACGACAAAGATGCTGTCATTGATAAGCTCCGTAGTTTTGACTTCGAAGCTACTCTGGAGCGACTTCAGAGTCGCAATGACAAACATCGCGTCATGCTCAAATGGGAATAAAGAAACGATTGAGGTGGCCGAAGAAATTCCGCTGCCATTCTGCATGGCTTGGGCAGAAGAGCGTTCAACTCTGGACTGGACGATTCTTCGTATATAGTCCATCGCCACGTCGAGATTATTGATGAGCACAAAGAAAGCTAGTATAATGTGCTCGGGCGGGAGCGCGCCTTGGACAGCAGCTTTAGGGTAGCTTTCATCTCTCATTTTGCGTTGAACCATACCAATGAAGTCAGAGCCGAGGACCCGAGCAATGGTCGGTATCACATTGGATATAACCGCCTTTTGCGACGTGGCCAGCGATCTCTCCACAACCTGATTGACAATGTACATAACATCGTCTACCGCAGAAGTGATATATGGCGAATTAGAATTGATGGGCTTCATAGGATTCAAGGATAAGTCGAACGGTTGTTCGTCTAACTGGAAAGCCTTCTCCACGGATCTTCGGAAGAAGAATGTGGTCATAATATTGAACGGATTAATGAGCCGGTCGGATATCTTTCTCGCAAGACTTGAATTGAGAAGTAATCGTGGGACTCCTAAGGCACCTGTATCCTCTCCAAATAGAGACCCAGATTCCTGCTTCGGTCAGTCCTGACAGCTACACAGTAGGGACGTTGTATCACACCTTGCACTTGGCCGCAATGAACCTTGTATACAATGCCCAGCGGCCCAACATCACTGCGATCTCGCTTAGAAAGCCATCAATATCTTTCATGTTTACGCCTTCATCTTCCTGCGACTGAGCTTCCACCATTGAGGCCCTAGTAGCTGGGGATCCAGTACGAGGAGTGCCACTTTTTGCTGGTGGAGCGGGAAGGAAGCTCTGAACCAGGAAGGTGAACGCGTACGCTTTGATATCTGTGAGCTTGCGATCAATGCTCCTTTCATCACTCCATGTATCTATGACTATGCCTCCCTGGACGTCTGCTTCTAGCTGTAAACGTTCAATGATTTTGACCATACGCCCCGAGCCATAATGACGCTCCACAAGAGCTCCGTGATGTTCCACAATCTGAGCGATGTGTTCAAACAGCTTCGTCAGTGCGTTTGCGTAGAAGAATCCGTCCTTTCGCTGACTTCCCCCAGTACCTGCGTTGAGATTGGCACGCGCACGAGATGCAACACCTTGACAGACGTATCGACCATAGACATCCAAACCAACGTCCGGCTTTCCAATGAGGGGAAACAATTTAAAGAATCTGGTGACCTTAGAGCCGTTGCCGTCCTTTGCGGCCTGCTCAAATTCCCGGAGGAAAAGCCCACGTAATGATTCTGCGGCATAATTTAGTGTTACCTTGGGAGGATCTGGAACTTCGGCTGTTGGTACGATGTCTTCGGCGAATACGCCGTTCACGATCTCAGCCGGGATTTGCGACGCCCGACTGAGGTAGCCAGCAGCTGTTTCCCAATCTTGAGCCGCGCCCATGGACCCCGCTACGCCCAGCACGCTCGCCTTGAGTTCAGCAACTTGCTCGACAACGTTGAGGGTCTCCTTCACTCTGACTTGCTCCAGATCAAGCTTTTTGACGGCACCTGAGATCCGCCGAGCAGTGGACGCAGCATTGGAGAGCATGCCATTACTCACAGACCGTGTTGCAACTGCTTGTGATCCTAGGTTGGCTCGCAGAAGATCTAGCCTGCCGAGATCTCGTAACACGTCTTTTTGAGAAGCCAACAAAGCGTCTAGTCGCGATGTTACGGTAGCCTCCTGTTGAGCGAGTTGAGTGAGCGCTGCTCTGATTTCGCTTATGGAATTGGCTTGGAGAACGGTTGGATTGGGATCGACGCTTCCGGTGCCATCCCGTGTTGATTCAATCGAGCCCAGGTAGCGTTCATTCGCCGTTGAGACATCCATGCCATCCCAAGTCCGCAAGATTACTTGACGGCTCCTCAAGCCATCGTTCACGTATCTGTCAGTGATACTCGTACAACCTAGCGTACCTTGGCAAAGTTATATTAGGAGACGGTTGCGGGAACAAGCGCGCTGCACTTCGGTGCCGGCAGCCTGGCGTAGGCGCCAGAGATGACCGCGATGACGTTTTTCGGTGCTGATGAAACTACAGTTATCATCAACAGATTGAAATTCAATCCACTCTCAATCTTCGTAATCGTTGAAGCTCAAGAAGATCTCACATATGATCGTCTAGACTAACAAAAGACTGGGCGTCGCAGAGAAAGGCGCGACGGGTCTTCCAGAAGCCGTTCCCAGGAAGCGAGCATGGGCCAAGAGGCCTCCACGCACGTTGATGAGAGCGTACCTCCTCAGACACTGCACGATCGATCCGTAGATGCAGTGGCAAAGCTGATCACAGAGGAACGAGCGAGGAAAATAGTGGTAATGGTAAGCTTGGCCCTAATCGAGAAACAAGGAGCAGAAGAGGAGAGACAGCCAGTTCAATGCGTCCTAACAACGATAGACCGGTGCCGGCATTAGCACGTCTGCAGGTATTCCGGATTTTCGGTCACCCGACACAGGTCTTTACGCCAATCTCGCTCGCCTCGACCTCCCCTTCCCAGAGGCGGTATTTGATATATCATTCTTCCGCCAGAACCCTCTTCCCTTCTACACTCTTGCCCATGAGCTGTATCCTGGGAAATACCGGCCTACCATAGCTCACTCTTTCATCCGTTTGCTATCTGACAAGGGACTCCTATTGAAGCTGTTCACGCAGAACATCGATTGTTTGGAGCGGGCAGCTGGGGTTCCGGGTGACAAGATCATAGAGGCTCATGGAAGTTTCGCGCGTCAACGCTGCATAGAGTGAGCCATCTTCTGTCTCCAGCTTCGCCGGTCAGATACTGTCTATGTTTGAGAGTAATCCTGAGCAAACGAGCTTCAAAGTTGATGCATCGTGGTTGCGATTGTTAATGTGACCGAAAGCCGCTGATCTTGGCATGTTCAGGTGCAAAACAAGCTATCCCGACGATAAAATGAAGGATGCGGTCAGCAAACGTGACGTTCCCCACTGCGAAACACCTGAATGTAACGGTCTGGTTAAACCTGACATTGTCTTCTTTGGCGAGGCTTTGCCACAGTCGTTCCATCAGAATCGAGCTTTGCCAGCATCAGCAGATCTGTGTATCGTCATGGGCACAAGCTTGACAGTGCAGCCATTTGCCAGTCTTCCTGGTTTCTGTACTGAAGGTGTGCCACGATTACTTATCAACTCAGAGCGTGTCGGTGGTCTGGGTTCGCGTGCTGATGATGTGCTCCTCCTCGGAGACTGCGACGCTGGAGTCAGAAAACTCGCAATTGCGCTGGGGTGGGTTGAGGAGCTTGAGGAACTTTGGGAAAAGACCAAAGTTGACGAAGAGGATAATAGTGAAAAGAAAAACGAGTTAAGCACCGAAACATCGAAGGATGAGCTTCTCGAGGCCGAGATCGTTGCGTTGACAAGGGACGTTGATGAGTCACTAAAAATCTCAGGTGAGCGTACTGCGCAGGCCTGGGACCATTTAGAATGAACTAGATCTCCCTTTTGTATGGATCGCACTTGCTCACTTGCACGGGCCATTGCATCAGCAACAGCGGCGGAGGGGTAAACTAGCTCTTTCCTTGGAAAGAGCAATAAGAAGATTGCGGCACTACGCTACAGATCTGCCCTCGAGCCCATGGGGTTCCCAAACTCAGTCGATCAACTCCAATATTAGCAGAACAGGATTAGCATCTTACAAATTGCATACAATTAGGAGTCAGCCATTGTTAAGCTGGCTTCTGTCGTTCGCTTAGTATTCTTCAAGCTATCAAAGCTGGTTCGAACATGATGGAGACTCGGAAGAGAAAGAGTAGATGGAGTTCTCTAGCTATCTTCCGGGTTATGACTGGCAACAAGATCCAGGCAATTCAATCCCCAAGCGTCTTCGAAGGCAGTGCCATCTCGTCTCTCGATGGTTGCAGTACTGAAGATGGCTACATGACGCCAAGAACTCCAGCTAAGATGCACCGGAGTGGCTCCAAGTATCTATCTTTGATTGGTATACAAAGAGACTCAGGTAAATTCCATAGCCCCATGCCACACAGTGATATAATCTGATCGTATAAGCAGGCGCTCAGGTCTCCACCGGTCCCTCGAATACCAATAGTAATCGGGAAGCCACATTAGCTGATGCAGGGGATGTCGCGCCCTTCTTGGTACCTATTGGAAACTCACACACCCAGTCGCAAGTGGATGCACTCACCAGTCCATCTATATCATCACGGTCCTCGCTACAGATAATTTATGAGCTCGAGGCCACACCCCCAGTGACAGCGGATGCAGGAGTGAGAAAGTGCATGCAGCCCTCAGGGCTCGCTCAACAACTTTCCCATAAGCTCTCTACCACCTTTGGTAATCCTACTGTCGTACATCGGCCCAAGCTGCGTACACGGCCAAGCGTGATGTCATTGAGCGGCAATCCGAAGGTAGTAGGAGATGACCTTGCTATTCGTCCGGCTGCTGGTAGCTTTGTGTCACCTGCTAAATCACCGACTTACGAGCAACAGCTCAGCCCGCAGGACGATACAGACCCTTCAAGCTACAACAACAGCGGATCCGTTTCCCCAGGAGACCGCTCAACGGGTAAAACATCGGTCGACTCTGCTATAGCGTCTGTACGATCCCAAGGGAAGGCCGAGGAGACTTCGCGTGAAAAGCCATTGACCCCGATTGATGAGATACCCATAGAGCGAGATGATAATACCGTGACTCCTAAATCTTACCAAAGACCTACCATCGTTACAGTCGAGATGACCGCCAACGCTAAGGTCTTCTTCGAGACATTCTTCAATGACGTGCTCTCAGAGCAGGCCAGCCCACGTTCCTTGCGACGGAAGGAACTGGAATTGCGCCTCCAGGCGGAGTCGCTATCAACCGAGCAACGTCAGCATGAACTCTATACGTGGGCCAGTCGTGAATCCGATCATCTGCGCCAGAACCGGGTCTTGAAAAGCAAGACTAATCGTATGACTGGAAGCACGGGCGCCGATATCGCGGGCTTCCAGGTAGTCCGAATACTTGGCAAGGGCAGCTTCGGTGTGGTCCGGCTGGTTCGTGAAAAAGATGAATCATCTATGGCGACGCACGCAAGGTCAAACGCTATAAATGTATTCAGGTCTCCATTCGATGTTCAGACCTCAATTTCTCGAGATTCTCGGAAGTCCAAAAAGCAGGTTTACGCAATGAAGGTCATCCGGAAGTCGGACATGCTTCGAAATTCTCAAGAAGGCCATCTACGCGCGGAAAGGGACTTTCTTGTTGCGTCCGAGAAATCACGCTGGGTCGTGCCACTGATTGCAAGTTTTCAGGATTGGACGAATCTGTACCTTGTAATGGAATATATGGTCGGAGGCGACTTTCTGGGGCTTTTGTTCCGCAAAGATATCTTGAAAGAGAAGAAAGCCCGGTGGTATATTGCTGAAATGATACTCTGCGTGGAAGAAGCTCATCGTCTTCGGTGGATACACCGCGATGTCAAGCCTGACAACTTCTTGATCTCGGCATCTGGCCATCTGAAAATTTCCGACTTCGGCCTCGCATTCGACGGCCACTGGGCACATGACCAAAGCTTCTTCGCCAATCACCGTCTTTCTCTGATGGAGAAGCTGGGCATCGAAGTGGACGGAGATTCTATCGACCGCAAAGAAGGTGCTTCCATCGCGGCCAGCATGGCCATAGCGGATATAGTAACCAGCGGCAAACGTCGAGACAAGATACAGTTGATTGAGACCCCTGGTGAGAACGAGACGATTCTGCAATGGCGCAATCGAATCGGAAAACGGAAATTAGCGAGGAGCGTGGTTGGCACCAGTCAATACATGGCGCCAGAAGTCATCCGCGGAGAACTTTATGACGGTAGATGCGACTGGTGGAGCATCGGGATCATTCTCTACGAGGTGTGTCTCATCCGCCACAATTGCTGTCGGTAAGTAGTCTTATGACGTCTGATCCGGCAACAGTGCTTGTATGGCTATACGCCGTTTGTTTGCGAGAATCGGCAAGATACGAAGTTGAAGATCCTGGTCAGTAGTTCGTGGTTCTTTGCTTGTATGTTGGGAAGGATATCGACCTACACCGGGGGATCTCCAGGCACTTGCGTGTCTCCCTACATTGACTTCGGTTCTTAGCGGGCATCGTGGAATCACAAGGTCCGGTTGTGCTGACTACATGCGTAGGCTAACGCCACATCTCTCAAATTCCCTTCGCCTGAGCCAACCGAGAAGCGAGAAAAGATCTCATTCGAGGCAATGGAGCTCATTAACAGTCTTCTTCAGGAAAAAGAACACCGCATATGCTCGAAGAAGTACAAGTTCAATGACCATCAACATTCGAAGCGCATGCCTGGGCATCTGATTCCTGGCAGAGCGGACAAACACTCACGAGACTATCAGGGCTATTATGTGTATGCAGATGACGCCACTGACATTAAAGCGCACCCATTCTTCCACGGCCTGTCGTGGGATCGGCTACATCTGTCTCGGCCACCCTTTGTACCAGACGTAAAGAGCCAAGAGGACACGAAATACTTTGATGAAGAAGAGCCGATCAGCGATGTCGATGACGCGTCTAGCTCTAGCAGCGTGCAAGAAAATCATCGCTCGAAGGAAACAGCTGCAGCAGACCAAACCACGCAGGTAGACGGACCTTTCGCTCAGCGAGAGGATGCAGGTACCAAGGGCAAGAAGGATAGCAAGCGCAAGGAGAAGAAGCGACCTCGAGATCGAGCCCTTAGAGACAAAGATGTCGGCCGACAAGTGCTTGAGCTGCGGAAGAAAGGGGCTTTCATCGGGTACACCTACCAGAGACCCACATTTTCTTTCATTGAAGAGGAGCGAGGCAGGAGCAGTTAGAGAAGCGGCGGGACTCAAAAGCAGATCAATGAGCTAGCTTTAGTAGCGTTTATTCATTATCCCTGGATGGGCTCAAGCTTTAGTCTCCCCGTAGGCTACGCGGCGTGCGGTTTATAGACACGAATGGTTGACTCATCGTGGTATTGAAACATTCCAAGCCGTCTATCCGTCCAGGCAACTTCGTAGCACATTAAAGTGATAGAGACGAGCGGTGCCCTACCTAACATCTGTCGTGAAACCAAGATTCCGTGATAGATATACGCAAGTTCCGACCTACATGGCGTAAGGTATCGTACGGTCCGCAAAAATGGGTCAAATTACCATCTCGTCGTCTCACCACCTGCTGGCGAGGAACGTCAGGAAAAGAACGTGTAGTCTGAGAGTTTGTCTACTCTTACACATCCTTAGATTCGGTTGGCAGAGCGCGCAACGGCCATAAGCAGACCCTCTTGATTATTCGCCTGTCTGCTTCGGTTCTCCGAGGACGTTGTGACCTTTTCATCTCCTTTGGACTCCTTCGGAGCTAGCATGGCCAGCGGTCCCCGCAATACTCGAGTTCTCCCAGTTGACGTGCCCAAGATCGGTCGCGTCCTGTTCAGCGGTCCCTCCAAGTCCTTTCTTGAGGACTGGACCTTCGAGCTCTCCCGATCGAGTCCGGATGCTGCCCACCTACGTGAAGCAGCCTCGCAGCTTCAAAAAAGCGAGACACCCGTTGCATTCCCTACAGAAACAGTCTACGGACTCGGTGCAGATGCAACACGAAGCTCTGCTGTCCAAGGAATCTACGCCGCCAAGCAGCGTCCATCGGATAATCCGCTAATCGTACATATCAGCTCGCTGTCACAGCTCCGGCGCCTTCTCCTTTCACCTTCTCATGGACCGCCAGGCGCAGATCAAGCGGACTACGATCCCATTCCCTCCATCTACCACCCTCTCATCTCCCGCTTCTGGCCCGGTCCTCTCACCATCCTCCTACCCTTACCCAACCCATCACCACTCGCCCCAGAAGTCACCGCCTCCCTCCCAACCTTCGCAGTCCGTATGCCCTCGTCCTTGCTCGCCCTAGCTCTCATCCATCTGGCAGATGTCCCTTTAGCCGCGCCCTCCGCCAACGCCTCCACAAAGCCCTCGCCAACGACAGCGGCTCATGTCTTGAACGATCTGGCAGGACGCATTGATCTGATCCTGGACGGTGGGCCTTGCGATGTTGGAGTCGAAAGCACGGTTGTTGATGGATTTTCAAACCCTCCGGTTATACTCAGGCCGGGTGGGGTGTCTATCGGAATGTTGAGGCAATGCCCTGGATGGGAACGGGTCATGGTGGGTTACAAGGATGGCGCGGAGAAGGGGGTCCCGAGAGCGCCGGGGATGAAATACAAGCATTACTCGCCGAGAGCAAGGGTCATACTGGTCGAAGGTGGCTTGGATGTGGCATTGATGGAGGAATATGAGGCAGATGGGTGTATCGGCGTTCTGACGACCAATAAATGGCACATGTCCAAATTCAGGCAGAGGGTCCTTACTAATGGAGGAAATGAGTCGACAACGGCGAATGGAACTAGCTCTCCTCCTAATGGTACAAGATTTGACGGTCAATCGAAGGCAGCTGTTGATGCCTCGTTAGTGGCTTCCACGACTTCAGATTCTTGTGCGAAGCTTCTGCACGTCAAGCGCGGAGACAGCTCAAATAATGGACATCTTGACGTCTGGGCAATATCTCTGGGCAGCGACACTGCAAGCATTGCCCGAGGGTTATTCTCCGCTCTACGTGAATTGGACCAGAAGAATGTCGATACAATACTAGTCGAGAGTATCAGCGACAATGAGGGTGATGCCGCTGCGGCAGTCATGAATAGGCTTCGTAAGGCAGCAGAAGTGCAAATCAAAAGATAAAATCAGAGGCCCTACAACGTGACTGTGAGACCACTCGCAGCATCGGGCTGGTTGGACTATCTCTGCTTCTTACTCCCTTTCCCACCCCGTTTCCCTTTTCCTGCAGCACCACCTCCTCTTCCACTGTTGTTCTTCTCACCAGCTCCTCCCATGATGACTCTACATTTGCCAACAGGTACCACGCCAATGACCTCTTGCTCTCTGATTGCTTTGATCAGCTCCGCTTCCCTACTTCGTACTTTCTCCTCCTCCCCAATCGGCTCTCCACTCTCGCCCTCCTTTGGTGGCCGCCGCTTTTTCTCCCCATCTGCTATTCCTGCTGTCCACCCACCCAAGATCTCTCGGACAGCCTTCCCCTTCTTGGTCGCCCCCGGCTGCAGCTTCGCACGCCAACGACATCTTCCACCTATGGCATCCCACGGGCCGCACACAACCAGCGCGTCCAAGATCTCATCGCCTGGCAAAGGGGTCCCAACGTACGCATCCAGATCATTCAATTCCTCTGCTTCCGCATCCTCCAGCATGTCAATGCCTTCCTCCATGTGAAGTCTGCGGATCTCCTCTGCCTCTTTCCCTTTCTCTAATGCCAGAGCGTGTTGCCTTCGTCTTCGCTCCTTCTGCGCTGCGAGCTCTTCTTCTTTAGCTTTCTTAGAAGCTGCATCCTCGACAGCTTTCTGGTGGCCAGCAGCCGAGCCGAGCACTCGGAGTGCTAGCGCTCGGTCTTCCTCGTCTTGGTCGGCGTATTTGGCTTTCAGCTTGTTGCGCTTGCCGTGTTTCCCTCGCACATGGGTAGCCTGAGTCTTGGGAGCAGAGTTGGGAGTCTGCTCGATGGACTCGGTTGTTTGGACAGCTCCGCTTTGTTCTGCGTCCGCGCTGGCTGTCGAACTTTGTGGGCGCTTAGCTTCATCAGTGGTAGATTGCCGACTCCTGCGGAGGAGACGTCTTTCCCTTGCTGAGATATGATGAACACCAGGAATCGCCCCATCCCTGTTCGTTGCTGGCGGTTGCCGGTCTTGGAGGTCCAGTTCTGTTTTACTATGATCTTCTCTTTGTGCTGCCTCTGGAGGCCGTAGTGACCCATTAGCCTCAACTCCTTGGGGCCTTGACTCGTCCTCTGCACCTGGCTCCGAAGCGTCTTCGCTCTCTTCGGCGTGCAGATGGGGTTGCAGTGGATTCCCCGCGTCGTGTTGAGTATCACCAATATCCTCTTCATGGTCGTATTCCGATCTCTCCGTACTGCCCTCTTCCCGCTCTGAAAGTTCGTCATCCGTGCCATTTTGCTCGTCTGACAGCATGTCGCCATCTGCCACATCTGAGACACTTTGCTCGTCGCTATTGATCTGCTCGTTGTCTATCAGACAGGGTTGTTGATCATACTGACGTTGTACATTCGTTCTGTCGACCCCATTTGCCCTAGACACAGGGACTACGATGGGATGTCCGTCCGCCTGCTCACTGGAGACTTGCACCTCTTGTGGCGCACTCTCGGTCCCTACGATGTTTTCATCCGCAACACGATGTTTAAGATGCCGGGCCTTGCTCTCTTCACTGACTTGGAACATTACACCAAAGCCGAGCAACAGCTGAGCAGGTGGAAGGTAGTTCTTCTGTCCACGGATGGTGAAAGCGCCCGTTGTGAGGTATTCACCTGTCGGCGCTGTCCTTGATACTTGATCTGGCTTCACCCACCAAGCTGACATGCCCGCTTTCGCGTTCCAGGCGCTCGATGTGGCAACTGCCAATATCCCAGCCTGCGACAGTGTGGAGGGAGGTATTGGACTACCCAACAAACCAGGTTTGCTCTTAACGATAACGGACGCCGCCCCCTCCAAATCTGCATGGACGTAAACATCTCCTTTTCTCAGATATCTTTTGTACAGCACCTCGTTCTGTTGCGCATCTCGGCCTCCTATCACGAGGTAGCCTTCGGAAGAAATGAAATACATGAACTTTTCAAACCATTTTTGAATACGAACTGGCCGCATGACTTGCTTTTCTTGCTTCAAACCCTTCTTCAAATCAGCAGTAACCTTTCTTTCGGTACTTTTCAGTGCCTTCCCAGATGACTGCAGAGTCTTCTGCTCCTTGACAGCAGCCGATTTTTTTTGATCGTAGTACTGACGCGCATTGGACCAAGGGGATAGTGCGAGATCTACGTCGACAGCGAGTCGCTTGTCCTCCGGATTTGGAGTTCTCCCCTTGCTCGCAACTCCCTCATCATCGTCTTCGGATACATCACTACCCGTCTCGTTGCCTTCATAGTCTTCTTCATCTTCGTAGATTGCCTCGGCAAGTAACAGCGTGGCCGTGTTCTCGTACAGCTTTAGCGGCAACTTGATCATCTCCGCAACCGGATTGCCCTTCGCTTGCTCCATTTCAACCAGGCGTGCAATCTCGACCCAATCCATTCCTTGAGCGATCAGTCCATTCACTGCAGCGATGGCCTCTTGTACGTTCTGAAGGTTCGCCTCGATGGCCTCGGCTTTCTTCACGTTGAGCTCCTGGACTTGCTGCAAACCGCCAAGACGCTTCGCATGATCTGCTCTCGCAGTATCAAGCTTCCTCTTTGCGTTCTCCTCACGTTCAGTCAGCCGAGACTCGAGCTTCTGCGATTCGATAGAAGAGAAGAATTCATCGACAGTTTTGTTGAATGGCTCAAACTCCAATAACTGGGTGTTAAGAATGCCTTCGAATTGCGCAGGCCGAAAAGGATGGAAGTCTTCATAAGCTAGCTTCTCTTGTGCTGGCGATGTGTCCGAGATATCCGCCGCCGACGCCGCTTTTAAGGCTTTGGCAATTATGAAGCCTTTGCATATGGAGCCACTAGTAATGTTACGAATGACATGCTGGGCCTCTTCCAATGCAAGCATAAGCCCGTCTAGCTTTGACTCGTTCAATATGTCTTCGAGTGGCGAGTCCGCGTCGAATTGTTTCACTTGCAGCGCGTGATCAAGCAGCATGGGGGGAAACTCATTCAGCGAAGCTGCCAGCGCTCTTCTAAGGGCATCTCCCGTCCTCTTCTTCGCTTTCTTCTTAGCTGCAGGGACATCCTCGACTCCTTTATCCACTGCTCTTTGTAGAGCATGCCTGACGCGTTCCCTGGTGAGTGCGGGGACTCCCTTGTAGTTCTGCCTTTGATCCAGCAAATACTTGAGTCCAATGCGCAGCTCCTCCTGGTCAGGACCCTCGGGGACGATCCGCAACAGCGCGATAATGGTCAGCTCATTGTCCGTTAATACGATATTCCCTCCAGCATAGAACTCTAGGAAAAGTCGATATTGCCCGTCGCTGAACTGGAATTCAATGACGCGGTCGGTGCCCACTTGAGATACCGAAGTTACTCTTCTCGTCCGTAGGTATTTGCGGAGTCGAGTGACAAACGGCGATGGAGCAGCAGCCGTGGCTCGGGTAAAGCTGGTAAGATGACATCGAAACCCAGAGTCGATCACCAACTGCTCGCGACGCTCTGGTTTTGTGAATTTGAGGAGGAATATACGCTGCGTGTAGACGGTCAGCGAGTGCACCGGCCGCCAAGGACAGTGGTCACCTACAGAAGAGAGATCATAGACATTTGCAAGACGCAGAGACGTTAGTGAGTTGGACAGCTCATGGGCGATTACCTAGCGTAAACCCCAAGTCAATCAGCAATGGGCTCGGGGCAGACAGTCCGGTTGGACGGACCTTCACATCCAACGAGGAGAAGCGCTGCTTCATGGTGCTACAAGTAAGATATGAGCCGATATTGGAAAGCCTGATAAAAATATAGTTGAGGATGTTCTTGTTGCATCAACATTGCCACGAGCAATGTGTGTTGAATAACGCCCTTATCGATAAGAAAATGTCTCTCCCTACCTCCCTACGTCATCACGCATCACTCACCAATTGTCCGTCAGACATCAATACAAAACTTACAACCTTGACCAACAAAATGACCAATCGTATTCATTTCACTGTCCATGGGAAGGTGCAAGGTAGTTCCACACTTTGGCCTCTATGATCCCGGCTGAGCAGCCGGCTGACACAATTGCAGGTGTCAACTTTCGGTATACCCCTTGCTGCTGTTCAGTCATCCATATCAATTGACTTTCCTTGAACAAGATCCTTCACCAGGAAGAAAGCATCGGGCTACGGCTTGACAGGGTGGGTGACCAATATCCCTGGTGGAAAGGTATGCACTTGCAGTGGTGGGCTGATACAATATCCTGGACATTGACCGAGGTGGTCAGGTCGAGGGTGAGGCGCAAGGAGATGACGATTCCATTCAGAAGCTTCTAAAAGACATGAACCAAGGGCCGTCGGCAGCGCACGTCGTCCAAGTGGAGAAGTCTGAGACCGAGACCAAAGAAGGGGAGAGCTCATTCGAGGCAAGATGAATGGATTCATGGGCATACATCCGGGGGGGCGTGTTATTGAGGGCACCGAAGCTCGACTTGCACTCTCTTTAGTCGACAATTATGTGCGCTGAAACGATAGAACTCAATGAAGGCATATTATGTGTGAGAAACCATTCATCCAGCCAGAATACATTTGCTGTAGAACAAACGCAACGGTTCGAGTAAAGTTGAGACCATACCATTGACTCCACACCGTTTTAGGCTCGCCCACAAAAGTAATGAGATCGATTTCATGCTTCTGAGCCACTTGAGTATATCTGCCAATTTTGACCTTCCAGGACCCCGGCAAGGATCGCATCATTTCTTACGTTTCTCCATGCCATCGACTTTCTCTTCCAATGAGGTCACGTATGTATGTATCCGCTGCACCGCCGCTTGCAAAGCCTGGTTTGCCTCGATCAGCGCTGTCTGCCAATGTGTAGTAGATCCGAATTGATATAAAGGGATTTTTCTCTATCTTGATTATTCTTCCCTCCGTCTATCGCGTGACCTGCACGACATCACCACACACCATGCTCTATACAACATGAACGTTCTATGCCCCTAACTGTACACGGCCTCGTCCGACGCACATGCGAATGCGCGCAGTGGGTATGGATGATGCAGTGACTTAAATGCACAAACGTACATATATGTCTTCCGTCAATAGCTCGTTTGACGTCCGATAATTTTCGAGTATGTAGTAGTAGGAGCCGGCGCACGCGAGGACTGAACCAAGGCAGAATCCGACGAACCTACTCGAAGAATCAGCGCCTAGCCTTGCAATCGATGCCATTCATCAATGATATGATCGCTATCGCAGCTGGTAGAGCGGGTGTCTCAGTCACACAGAGATCCACCACAGGACAGCAGACCTGAAGTCACTCACCCTCCGCGAAACGCGCCCACTGGTTTTCGCACAATAGTAGTGTGAATTGGCTGATCGAGGCGACGGCCGGATAACTGGAAACCTCTCGAATGGGTGACGGACGTAGGACGTGTTAGAGCGCGTAATGATGGAGCCATCAGTCTGGACGTCATGATTGCACTGCGAACACCGTTGGATCCTAATCTTCCTTGAAGAGGTAGAGCGAGCGTTACTTATGCTTGACAAGATGGTGCTTTTGAAGGCTTCTTAAGAGAGTGTGTGTACTTGTGAAAGAGCCCATGCACTGGAAGAGGGCCAAATAAGTACTCTAGGTCATGTACCGTATCTGGATGTGGACATATAGGGTTAAGGCTGAACTGTTGATCTCCTAACCCCTGAAACCTGCAGCCCCTCGACCGTCTCTCAATTGCGCATTGGCTACTTTTCCCATAGTCTGTTGTATTATGTGATGACTTATGCGATGCTATGTAGTAGACATCCGACTCCAGTCGCTGCGAGTGTTTAGCTCTGTTTCGACCACGCTGAAGAGCAGAACATTCAATGACTCACTTGCCTGCCACGGCAGGAAGCGAGGGAATGGAAGGGCCCACTTCATGCTTCATGGGATTACTTCATAAACCTATGCTTACAAAAGAAACGCTAAAACATCAGAATATCGCCATGGGTATCATTCTCGCACAACTACGACCGTACGCCGAGATGCTATGCAATTGTAGACTCGTCAAATATGTCACAGAGAAGATTGTCGTGGCAAGCTTTCCGATCTGGTACCTCCATGCTATAAATGCTTTCAAACGCGGTGATGCTCAGCTGCCGGAAGAAAGGTCGGAGGACGCGATCGATGATTTCTGCGGTCGGAACCCCCCGTACCACGTCGGGACCTAGCAAAGGTTTGCGGGTGCCGGTCTGCGTCAGGCCGCTGATCGTTGGCGTCGGTGTAGTCTGATGCATGCCAGCTTGAGAATCAAGCGCTTCGACAAGCTCATCGACCAGGGCTACCGGCTCCCAATTTGACGGTCGATAGACAGCATCAATCGTGTCCGAAATGTATATCCATTCCCGTAGTTGAAAATCGTCCGGTGCTAGTACTAAGAGTGTATCAAGCAGCTTACAAGCTTGGAGAACACCGCTAGTACTATGATGGTCGCGTTGTTGGCCGGGAAAGAGGGACGAGACGGCCTCATATAATTCGGAATTGATAGTGGGCCAGAATGGGACCAAGTTTACTGATGATGTCTTCAGAAGTAAAGCCCGAAGCAGCATGTATAACTCCGCTCGAATCGCGGAAGAGGGTGACGAGGTAGCTGTGGCTGACATCAGCTCGGACAGCTTTTCCTGAATGACGTTGAGGTTTCCAATGAAGCTATCGTCAGCGCCGGCCATCACAAGCAATGCCAACCTCCTGAGATTCAATTGTGTCTTCCGATCTGCTTCCAACCGAGCCGACGACGCGCCAACTCCAAACATAATGCCTGCCGAAGTCGGCGAAGAGATTCGTGAAAGGAGATCTGGCATCCGGTCCTTGTCTAGCAAAGCCCACTGGCGTAAGACTGGTAACCAGCCTTCTTCCGCTAGAGGGAGAGAACTAGAATTGAAGAACCTTGAATCATTGAAAGCTTCTCCCACATCTTTACGCCAAACCTTCAACGCTTCCGGAACCCTCGACATGAAGTATAGGATCTCGAGTGTGCTGATTGTTACATTATGTGGATAGGTTTTAGACCGCAAAGTCGGTGCCAAGACCTGCGCTGAAATGGTTGAGCAAGCTGCAGCCATACGATCAGTCTCAGCTAGGATTCTCGAGATTCTCGGAATGCTTCTTGCTAGAATAGTAACAATATCATCAGTATTTGAAGGAAAAGAAGGATCGACATCTCTGGGTTTTCCGGAGCCGACCCTGCCGGATGTGATAGGCGGTGCGGTCTCTGATGGAAAGCTGAGCGGCTTGATGGTGAATGTCGCAGCGAGCAGCCGTACGAAAAGATCCTAGAGAAAATTAGCATGATCAGACATTGGCTCAAGTGAAGGTACTCCAAGATCTCGCCGCATCCCCCGCTGCTCCCCAAAATTGGTGTTGTCAACTTTCTGTCCCAGGATCGCGGTGAACTCAAGTAGTCGCGGTAGAGTCTGCCTATGGGGTAACGGGTTGCCAAGAACATCTCTGAGGAAAGTCATACAGTCACTCCAGATCTCATCCATTGCGTCATCCTCTAGAGATTCCATGTATGCGATGAGGAAGCCTGCTACGACTGTATCGGAGAGATCAGAGGTGAGACTGGATTTCCGACCAAGGTCGAGTGCATTAGGATTTGTTCGACTATACATGGCGTTAAATATGGCCGGAATGGTGTTCTTCGGCCTTGAATGTTCTAGCGCATGCAGCAGATTCACAACTGCTGTTGAGTGTCCTTTCTTGCACCCTTGCGGTGGCTTGTGCCACGATTCGATAAGAGTTTCCAGGCATTCAAGAGCTTCTGCATCGAAAAGATGCTCGAGAATCCGTCGCAACCTATTCTTCAAGCGGACCGAAGTGAAATTGAATGACGCTGAATTTGGGGGCCACCGCGATAACGTGTCCATTCCGTGATCACCCCAGGTCCATATCTCAAAACATGTGTGTACCGCGTCTTTGAAGCACAACAAAACTGTCAGCCGGCTGTTCGCTGTTGCATTCCTCACCCTATTTGTTTCTGGTGTGAAGACTCCGGAAACGATGTTCCCAAAAAACCCCTGAGTCTGTTCTGGCGTCTGGATGGGTAAAGTGCCGGCTTCATGCTGCACCAATCTCTCATGTGCTCTGGCAAGGGCTCTTTCCAAGCCATTGAGGAGGGATACCAAAGTAAGTAGAGGTTCTGCTGATGTCGACGCTCGATACGAGCCCTCGAATGTACTCCGAAGAAGCTGGAAGACCGATCTAATTGTTTTGTTCAAGCAGTCAACGAGGGGCATGAGGATTTGAAAGGCGCTCTCGGCGTAAAAAGGTAGGCAGTCATCAAGGAACTGCACCCAGTTTTCCAGTACAGGCCAAGCACTAGGCGAGCTAAGGCCTAAAAGCAAACAATCTAACAGCGCCGGAGGTGGGGGTGGCAGACCGGTGGTTGAGTCACCCTGATCACTCGTTTCTGTGGAAAAGGAAAGACGTGGCTGGCCTTTTGGTGCCTCGCCTGGTACAGCGGCTCGATGTAACGGTTGAGACACATTGTCTCGTACCGCCAACCGTGCTCGAAGAGTTACGATGACAAGGTTCATGAGCGCGATCTCTAGGACAGTATCTGATCGGTTGATCGACTGTTTTAGAGCTTCGGTAATGGTGTCGGCGGTGTCCGCCTGAAGTATAGACATAGAAGCTGGTCCTTCAAGCAGCTGTTGTAATATATTTGCCGCAACCTGCCGCAGCGCTGAAGCTTGGAGCGAGGCCCCAGTCTGATCGCCTGCTCGCTCTCTCAGTACGAAAAGGCAAAAGCGCGCTAAATGCTTGTGGATCGGAGCTTCATGGCGTTTGGAATCAGTCGGAATTTGTCTAAATTGATCAATACTTGCTTCATGAGTTCGCTCCTGATGGGGTAATGCCATGGGCGTTGCCAATGCTGCCCATGTGTTATCGGTAACGTAAGTGAGCAGGTTTGCGATCGTCTGCAAATAATAAAGACATTCTTCGATGTCACCAGGTTCTTTTACAGGTACGACAATTCCTTTTCTCGGCCTCTCGCTTGTATCTAACGCCACGACACTGGTTGATTTTAGACAGCCCATGAGAAAATCAACGATCCTGTTTGGTCAAATGTAAGTGTTCCCACATTCCTTGGGGTCGGACAATGAACTCACAAATGGATATATGGCAATGACTTCAACCAATTGACCACGAAAACGAATAATTGCGTTTTGATGTCGAGAAGAGAGTCCAGTAAGAGCAGGAGCGGCCGTCCAAGTAGCAGCATCTGATGTACGGTTCCACCTTTCAGGATTTCTGACTTTTGGCGTTTTCTCCGTGCTGAACGGGATTGTAGAGTCTGTACGCTGCTGTTGGGTGGAGAGATGCTATGAGCCCAAAGAGTCGCAAAGCACCGGGCATTCTCGATTTTGATTTGGCTTACGTGCTCGCTGCCATCATTTCTGCTCGTGCATATAGAGACAATAGATGCTTCAACCAAATGGCTCAGTGGAGAGATCAGGTGTAGTCGCAGAATACAACGAGAGGCCTCGACATTACAATTTGGTTTAGACGGCGACAGCCCTAACCATGCTTTATGTATCAGATCTGGTATTACCTGCCGTATCTTGTAGCTCGATGACCAAAATTCAGAGGGAAGGGTGTTGCAGAAAGTCTCTAGGCTAGATACAATGGCCGTGACGGATTTCACAGACACACCACTGTCACGAATACTGGGCGTGCTTTTTGAAGCTCGTAGGAGGGCGGACAAAATGCTATCCTTGTCAAGGATTTTCGACGCTGGAACTTTCCGCATAAATATATCGAGAAGAGTGAGCTCCAACTCAAAGTAATCTGCTTGAGGACGGTATTGTAGGTCTTGGAGAACCATAATCAAAACGTTCTGTAAGAGCTGTCTACCGATGTCGCCAGCATCCCACGGCGAGGAGGTACGTTCAATGCTTCCACGATTTCTCTTATAGAAAGCACGTACCCTGTCCATATATCCCTTGTTCATGATGACTGAAGTGTTATCGTCTTCCAGCAGAACGAATTTTCTGTCTAGTGCCCGTTCCGTGCTATAGGCTCGATCGGGAACAAAGTCCTGGAGATGCACAAGTATTCGGAGGGCGGCGTTGTAGAGCTCTGTATGATCCGCCATCGGACCGTGATGAGACCGCTGCATGTTCTCTCTCAGGCATATCACGAGTACGAGTGACACTAGCGGAATGTGAAGCATCTGCATCTCTTCCTCTTTGACGTTGAATTTGGTGACAACGAACCAGATGAGTTCCAAGTGACTCTGAGCTGCCTCAGGGGCAACCTCTTCGCCTAATGCGGTAATTATGATCTTACCTATTTCTCCCCAGATGAGACTACTATCGGCGCCATCAAAGAAAACACTGGCGCTGCGCTGGACCTCAGCGAATGCCTCTTGCGTGGGTGCTGTCTTCTGGTAGAACCATACGCTCTCCAGGAGTGGAATGAAAACCTCGGGAATCACGAGGTCACCAATCTCCCATCGGTCCATGAGAGACAGACATATGCGGAATGGGCGAGCTTTCTCCAAAGGCGCCAAAGTATCCGATTTGATCATGTTCATTACGCTCCGGACCAGTGGACCAGAACCGAAGCGGCGGAAGTAGCGTGACTGCTTTTGCTCACGAAAAGCAGTGGGTGTAGTGTTGCCGTCAACTGCCGGGAACTTGGCAGAGTTGGAATTTGCAGTATTTGAATCAGCTGACCCCTCGGGACCGAGAAACCACGTCCATAGTCGTCTGTTCAAGCTCATTTCTCGACGGGACGTAACGGAGGCAGCAGCGGCCACCAGCCTTTCCAGGTCTTGCGGAATGACTTGTTCTTGGAAGACTGGGGAACTCAACGGGAGGTGGCTGACGAGCAAATCTAAGAAGCCTCGCTGGATTAAGATATGCTCGTCGCGAAGACCGACCGCAAAGCAGCGAACAAGAAGACCAGGCTCTGGTGAAATCACAGCCTCGACAGCTAAAGCTAAAGTCCTCTCGTGCTCAATGTCCAGCTCTGATTGATCTTCAACACTTGTCGCTTGGTTTCCGTCCAAGGACTTCCCTAGGAGTGGTAGGTTGCGCATAAGATATGCCAAAGCCCCTTGTCGTCGACTCGTGCTAGTGATCGAGGCAAGAAATAGGCATTGCCAGAAGTACTGCTCACTCGAAATATCCTCATTATGCGTGCCTCGCTCGGGGTATTTCCCTACAGCAGCCTTAAAGCGGTTCAAGATCGTATGAGTCCGTTCAACCTCCTCACTCATTTCTTCCTCTAGGCCAGGGAGCAAAGCCAGAATGATTGCCTTGAGCGCGGGCCGCAGAATGAAGCTATTAAGGGCTAGCACTTGGTCTTCAAACAAAGACAGGAAGGCAGGCCTGATAGAGAGTGAAGCAAAAGTCAATGTCGAGGACAATCCGGGTAGGTAGATCGGCAAGTCCTTGGCCAAACCGCTTGTCTATGCATAACCTCAGTATTGGACTATTCTACGAGACGGGAGGGGTGGTAGTCAAGACTTACTCCTAGCATGGAGAATATAAATGTATACAGTTCAATAGTCTTCTGATGTACACCGGATGGTAGTCCTGGATTGAGGCATTGTGCAAGACGCTTTGCAACCAAAAGCTTATGAGGAATGTCGGCGACCCCCGCAGGCCTGAACTGGAGAGCCTATGTCGACAACCGTGAGTGTACTCTGTAATCCAGCCGAAGCTGGATAGCGAACCTTGTGTAGTCGACCGAGGAAAGGGATATAGTCGGCCCAGTCTTGTAATGCTGTGTCGAATAGCGACAATGCTCGTTCCACAGCCGACGCATACCGGCGGTAGTTCTTGTCCTTCCTGTTGATGCCTTGGAGGATCAGTCCCGTATTCGCGCTGGTGATATCAGCTCACGCACCATCTTCCACTCCCGCCCGCGCTTTAGAATACACTGGAGAAGACCTGCCGGAGCTTGCAGGTGATATAGGTCTATGGGGTTGAGCCGAATCGAGGGACATAATGGCTGTTGGCCAAGAAGATGAAGATGAATATCTGCCCTGATCTCACCTTCTATTGGACATCGGGTGAGCGCCGCCTTAACGTCGCGCGATCTGGGTGATCATCGCGCAACCCTAGGTAATGGTGGGTGATCCCGAGTGGCTGCGCCTCCTTACGATGGATGAGCTTAGTAATGCTACCCCAATTTACCACTAGCGCCGTATGCGTTTCAATTGCTAGCTATTCCACTCCCATGCAGTTACATTGATAGTCAGCACCGCGTCTATGTTCAACATCTCCCGACGCGCAAATCCTATATAAATCCAGATCTCGTCTCACGCCCACCATGTAAGCCAATCTTATGCGCCCGCAGATCCATCATCAGTCGACCAGGTCACCTTCTCTTAATTCTCACAGGCATGGGTCCAACAATCAAATTCATCGTCTCCTGCCTGCTCGGCTCCCAACCCGGATAAGGTAAGCTAAATTCATACCGATGCACCATGCTGGCCAAAAGCATAGTCTGCAGCAGATAAGAGATCGGCCGTCCAATACAACCCCTTGCTCCAGCAGAGAAAGCGATGAACTATTGTTGAAGCTGCTTTGCCTCATCACCTAGCCAGCGATCTGGATCAAACATTTCCGGATTCGGAAAAACGGCAGGATCCCGATGCGCAACATAGGCGCTGATCGAAACCGAGGTGTTTCCTGGGATCCATTCGTCTCTAATCTGAGCGCCTTCTGGGGGCGTTGCTCGGGGCAGACCGTGCGATATGGATGGATACATACGCAAGCTCTCGTCTAGGCAAGCCCGAAGGTAGGGGAGGTGTTTGACCTTGTCATTGGGCGCGACAATATCATCGGCGTCTAGAGCAGAGTCGACCTCGTCCCGGAGCTTCTGCATGCACTTTGGGTTTTCCAGAAGCTGGAACATGACGTTGGCGATGGTGTTGGAGACCGATGACGAGCCGGAGATCATGAGCGCTACTTCGGCTACGATCTCACCCCATTCGAAGTTCTGGTGATTGCCGCTCTTGTCTTCCATCAGAGACTGGAATAGATCGCTCACTACCTCGCCCTTCTTGTAACGTTCCCACCGGAGGGTGGTCAGGTGATGAACCAGGCCGCCCCATCCTGCACTAAGACTCCAAAGATGCTTATAGTATGGACTGAGAACGTTCGTGATCATTTTGAGTGTGTGGAACCAATCGTAGGACCAGATGAGACTAGACTGCGCAAGGAAGGTGGCGTATAAACAGTCGCGGAAATTGACCTTCCAGGTCGAGCCATCTAAACGCTCGGCGATCACAGGATCGTCGCCTTTGTCGAGACAATTGATACGTTTGCTAATAGTGAGATCGACCAGAGCATCGATGGTGTAGAAGTTTGTCCAGGCTCGGTAGTCGATGGAAGTATCCGGGTTTTGATTACAATGCGCGTCGAATTGAGCGATGAGGCGCTCGACTTTGTCAGCTACCTTGTACTCCCAGTCTTCGAGATTCTTCTGCGCAAACGCCGAAGATAGAACCTTCCGTTTGCGAGCGTGTTCTTTTTTGTCGACGACGTCGGCGAGATGATGATGAGTTCCAGCAATAACGCTGTATTGATCGTCTTTGGTCAAAGTGGTACTGTGACCGTAGATATCCTGGTGGATTGTGAATCACGCACGGAATATTTGCTTGGCGCGAGAAGTGAGTGTACGCACCCTTATAACGCTCGCCTCCCCATAGGAAAGTGAATTAGGGCCAGTACGAATAACTGGAATGCCTTTGCTGTGCATTTCATGGAGCTTTCTCGAGCGGAAGCCCCTCTGTGCCTCAATCATGAAAGACAAGTTTGTAATGCCAGCCAAAAGATCTAAGTTAGGGTACTTTCTGAGATTTTTTGGGTCCCTAAAATACATGAAAACCGGTAAGATGATGAAGTAGAATAGCAGTGATAAGACGCTCAGGCTTGCACAAGCCGCCCCAAACATGTTGGAAAGCCACGAAAGTAGACCTGCTCAATGAAATCTAATCTTTATTTGAGGATTCATGTATCGCCGGTATTGGGTAGAGGTAGTAGGAGAAAGATGAAGGGAGAAAAAGACGGCGAAAGAAAAGCGACGATGTAATGCAATCAGAATTGGCAGAACTTCAATTCAACGGATTCATCGTCATACCTCCCGTTAGGGAACAGAGCCAACAGAGTTTCGCCGTTTGCGTCAAGACCTTACTTGTGAGACTATGTGCGCAATATCTGCGGAGCTTCTCCTGGAGGCAGTTGCAGGATGGTGCGCCACGCTCGTCGAAGGATACCGTGTGTTGTTCCGAAATAGGGCATTGTCCTGATGAAGGCAATTTGGGTACAGTTCCCATACGGAAGACCACTGCCGAGTAGTGGTGGGTTTTGGCTTCCGGAGATGTCAGATGGTATTGCCGATTTAGCGGGTTTTGCTCCAGGCACGTGTAAACCGCCTTTCTACATTCATCGACCAAAAGCTTAAATATAATTTCCGCTTGGAGAACATTTCCCTACGCCAGATATCGCTTTCCTGACCTCAATTAGCGATCTAAGTCTTATCAATAAGTACATGCATGGAACATAAAGCCGACCTGGGTGAAAATGCTTTTCTCCCCGCAGGATGCTTTTCTCCCCGCAGGACTCCGGTCAAAGACTTGTTTGGGAAAGGAGCACTCTCGTTACGTCACCTCTCATGTTCTTGCTTATGAAATTTGAACTGGATGCTTAGATCATACTGGCCTTCGTCAGGATGTTTTCATGTTTTTTTCAAGATTGCGAGGGCCTGTGAGAGCGCAATGGTGATCTGACTTTTCACTGACGCAGCAAAGCACCGTCTAATCTCAGCATGTTCGGTTGTGTGTCGAAATGATTTTTGAATTTCTGATCAGGCAAGAGCAGCCCAAAGAGGAAGGCGGAATTAAAAGACACGAATGTCTTATAGTAAACTTAGCGTGTTGTTACTGCCTGAACAGATAGATGCGCTTGGACCAAGCAACCATCATCCGGATTCATCTGGCTTTGGCGACAGGTCTTTGAGTAACCCATCCGCTGTTTTGACCGTAAGAATACCAAACTCAGAGATGAGAATACAGGCAGGCTGCGAAAATTGCCGAGTGGCCATGCAACTCTCGTATTGCGAGAAAGCAGTTACGACAATTGCAACCCCATTACAGATACACCCCCCAGAGTTTCTACCCGACATCCTAATACGTAATAATGATTCTCACTCGACAGCTTGCAAGGTCATGGTGCAGTCCTGAACGAGCTTCTTCCAAGACTCCGCAGCCCTCTCCGCATGCTCCGCAGGTACCGTCAACTCAGGACGAGTAAGACTGCGGCTGAACAATTCCATGCTGACCCAACCACGGAAGCCTAGGCCTTGGAAGATGGCCAGCGCAACCTCCTTCACGGGCAGATAAGCCCCACGGTCCTCCTCGCCGTAGAAGAGACGACAGTTGCGAGACCAGCTCATACGCGCCGCCTGCTTGGGGTCATAGTAGTTGTGGCCCTTAATCAGCGGTTCGGCTAGACGCTCCGCATCTACCACCTGGACAAGAAATACCTTTTCCACATCGATGGTCTTGATCAGGCGTTCGATCGAGGCATCAATATCTATGTCCGCGTTGGGTGTCTTGCCTGACAAGGTGGCCGGATCCGCGTAGACGCGCCCAGCGATGTTGAAGGTGTCCAGGCAGATACCGAAGTTGGGTCGGTCAACGCGCCGGACAATGTCCCAGCAGCTATCCCACGTATTGACATACGTGCCCCAGCAGAGGCTTTCGTACGCAAGATTAATGATTGGATCTTGCTGTGCTCCCAGCTCCGCGACTTCTTGCAGGTCGGTCACCAGAACGTTACGATTCGGGGTGAGGAGGTGTGGCGAAAGAATGCTTGAGGGGATCAAAATCAAGCGCGTGCCGAGGATGCGAGCAATCTCGAGTCGGCGCTTGAGCCCAATGATCCGGGAAGCGTGCTCGGTCTCGTCCTTGAGACCCTCGTCACGCCAGAACGGTTGGAGACAGATGACCGTGAGGGATCGCTCATCGCATAATTGGCGAATGATGTAAGCTGCATTAAACTCATTTTCTGGGGTGAAACCGCCTGGCAACGCCCTGGCGATGTATTCGAGATCTTCATAGAACAGCTCGATGCCCTGGAGCTTGTACCTTTGAGCCTCTGTGAGCTTTGCGGGTAGACCATGGACCCAGGCTCGTCCAAGTGACATGGAGGATATTGCGGGTTTGCAGAACGTTGCCATGGCGTGAAAGTTCGGTGAGCTGAAGACTCGAGAGATCCGCAATGATTAGTACCCTACTTAAGTAGACAGCTGGAAATGGTTAAGAACCTTTCCTTGAGCATGTTGTTTGATGCTTCCTAATCGGGATGTTCGATGTTCCTTCACCATTTCGACGATTCAGGTCAGACGATGGAAGACTCCGTCAGGTAACCAACTCTGGCCCCTGGTTGACTGCCTAATCAGGCCCAACCAGCGAGGAGTGCTCCATTCCCAGTCCCTGGCTTACGTCTCGTGGCTCCAATCTATTAGTTAATCAACTGCTAGGTCATTAACTTCATGGGCCTTCATTCTTCGCGACTTACATTGCAGAATATACTTAGCAATGGGTTCTGTACCAGCACAGGAGCAAACATCAACCACCAAAATGCGAAGTAAGTAAGCCCGTGCGCCTCTCTGCTTGCAATATTGGATCATCTTCAGATACTTTATCATCGTTCCTACTGTTTCTCGAGACCCTCGATTCAAGCCTGACTGCTGACAAAAACGGCAGTCCTGAGCAATTCTCCTCTTATTTCTCCAGAGCTCCTAATGTCCGAGATTCCGGTGGCAAGTAACTCTGCACCACTGGCGGAGTAGATTGTATCCTAACCATCTGAAAGTCTGAACCTGCCGCTTCTACCATTAGCAAAGGCCGACAAGAGGCGGAGGATATAATCCATCAGCGAGATGATCGTCTCCTGGTCGTCTGCGGACCTTGCTCCATTCATTGCCCTCAGACCGCTCTGGAGTATGCCATGAGGCTTAGGAGATTGTCTCGAAGGCTTTCCTTGGACCTTTGCATCATCCTGCGAGCCTATCTCGAGAAGCCGCGGACGAATCTTGGGTGGAAGGGATTGATCAATGATCCAGATCTCAACGAAACCTACCAAATCAACAAAGGTATCAGGATATCAAGACAGTTGTACGCTAGCCTAGCGGGCGTCGGCGTCCCGCTTGCGGGTGAGATGCTCGACACCATCTCTCCACAATTTCTTTCCGACCTTATTTCCATGGGTGCGATCGGCGCCAGGACCGCGGAATCGCAGCTGCACCGCGAAATTGCCTCCGGCCTCCCCTTCCCTGTCGGCTTCAAAAATGCGACGGATGGCGGTGTGGATGTTGCAATCAATTCTCTGAGTTCTGCCACTGCCCAGCATCACTTCATAAGTTTGTCGAAGCCAGGGTTGGCATCGATCGTGCACACAGGTGGTAACGATGACTGCTTCGTCGTTCTACGCGGAGGCACCAAGGGCACTAACTTCGGGCCCAAAAGTGTGAGTGCGGTGCATGAAATGCTCCGGAGAAAGGGCCAACGAGAGGTCGTCATGATTGACTGCTCGCATGGCAACTCGGAAAAGGACTTTCGTAAGCAGGCCAACGTGGCTCAGATTGTTGGCGATCAACTGCAAACTGGCGAAAGAGGGATCATTGGCGTCATGATCGAATCGAATATCCATGAGGGGCGTCAAGAGATTCCGGCGAACGGCATCGCCGGATTGAAGGAAGGGGTAAGTATCACGGATGGGTGTATCGGATGGGAAACCACAGTGGCTGTCCTAGAGCAGCTAGCTGAAAGCGTGAGGGTCAGAAGGAAAATTATAAGTAGTGCTCCGGAATTGCCAAATTGAAAGGCTGTAGTGGCGATTGGCAGCCGCTATGTGCTTGCTGTTGGCCTCATCATGTAATCAGTGGCTTGGTCTGACATGACTCCTAAGTCCTGATACACCTCCTTTTAGTCAATAATACATAGCTACCGTTAATGCAATACCTTTCTAAGAAGTAGAAGTACAAAAGCATGTATCTAAGCTGTAAAGCAAGAAGTAGAAATCGAGATCAATATATGGACGAAGATTACTCTATGAGGAAAACCTAGGTTCGTCTGGTGATTCTGCGACCAGCCTGGCAACCCTAAGGGCCCGCTAGGGCTTGGCACATTTGACCTACCTTAGCGGTCTTGGCGGGCGGTTTCTCAGGATCACGCGAGGAATGTACCTGGTTTTTTTATCTTGCTGACCAAATTTTGTGCAAGGAGGTGTGAAAAGGGTGGTGAGGCACGAGCGGTTCTATTTCTTTTGGGGGCCGCATAGCACATCCGGTTAGCGCTGGCTCGAGTGCTGCGCTAGCACGTTTAATGTTCTTTTTTACCTTGGAGCCGTCACGCCAAAACTCCGCAAATCTGAGAACCTTCCCGGTAAGGCTGCCATTCTTCCCAATGCTTCGAGAAAGTGGGTCCGAAGCATAATACTTTCCTAGTACCACCATGTCGTACCTAGCGGCGAATACCTCAGACGTCAGCACCATGCCTATCCCCGCCGGCACCGATCTACTCTTTCTCACGACGACTACACAAGATTGGCCGAAAAGCAATCCGGCAACTCAAACGCTCATCCGGCGCCATGTCATGCAGGACATTGGCAAGTCAAGACGCTCTAAAAAGAATCGCTCGAAGCGCTATTGTGACCCGCAACAACAGCCCTGGCCTATCATGCAGAAGGAAACAAGCTCGATCGGACCGAGAAAAGCATCTTTGCCTAAGGGAATGACAGACCTAAACATGCCCACAAAGGACAGTGCTCAGCAAGTTAGCTTGTTGGACGATGTTTCAAATCGAGTATCGATGTCTTCCCAACAGTCGTTCTACACTTTAGGATCGGGAAGTTCTGACCCATTCGTCTGTTACCCTACAAAAGTGAATCCGGAGACGCGCCGATTGATCAGTTTTAGTAAGTCCGCTTAAGCAGCTCATTCAAGTCACTCTTCAAAACATTGGCGATTCCCAATGGATAGTTTCTAACCTTTTGCGAACACAGTGTTTGACGATTCCCTTGGAGGCAACTTCGGCTTATATAGGAACGGCTGGCTTCCTATTGGATTGACCGACGCGGCAGCTTTCCAGCAAGTTCTCTCCATGTTCGTAGTTCATCTACGTGCCTTATATGGCCGGGGCATGGGGTTTCCAATAGTGGAGTCATTATCTTATCACACTCAGGCGATCACGTCGGTAAGGGAAAGGCTGTCGAATCCCGCTTTCGTTGTCACCGATGGCATTATAGGAGCTATCATAGGGTTTGCTTGTCATGCAGTGCGTCATCCGAAAACACTTAACGCGGGCGCAACTGATTATGTCCAACTTAGCATCTCACTCAGGAATTCGAACAATGGCATGTACATATGCGGGCTTTAGAACAAGTTATTCGAGTCCGTGGGGGCCTTAGGAGTCTCCACAGCAATGCATTGCTAAGGCTGTTGCTCTTCTTGTGAGTGAAATGATGGTAGTCTTTTCATTGGGTCACTAGAAGAATAGACTTGTGAAACTGTCAGGGCTGCTTTCTTCGCTAACACTTGCCCCACAGTGTCGATATTATTGGTTCGTACGCCCAGGACATTTCCCCATATTTTCCAATCCCCAGCAGACTCCTCCCCTATGTTCCCACCTCCACAAAGTCGCCGATATCACCAGCTTTCCAGAATTTTGTAACCACACTACATGATCGATACAAGAGCAAAGGAAGCGAACTGCTTGTCCTGTTCGAGGATCTCGACAGTATCACCGCCTATTTCAGTCGCGAGAACGACCGCAGTGCCGGTAAGATCTGGCAGGATTCCATTCTGGTCCAGTTGCGCATAAATCCTCTTATTCATCGTTTGCTGTGCGCTGAATCAGTTCGTCATGAGTCCTCACTCGATGAAAAGCAGAAAGATTACCTGATCGTTTCAGAAAGCTGTCGTCTGGCCGCACTGCTTTACTTGGCTACATTACGCCGTCGAGCGGGACTCTTGCCCGTGCGAACTGTTTGCCAGCTAACCAAATTAAAGACCAAATTTGAAAATGACTGTGTAGATTGGACCGAGCTGCAGAACCTGAGACTCTGGGCATTAACTTTAGGTGCGGTGGAGGCGAGTGCAATATCGGACAGGACATGGTTCGTTGATCGAATAGCAATTCGAATGAGAGATCTCGGTGCCGTGAGAAGAGATCAGATCGATACGAGCTTGCAGAGCCTAGTCAAGTGCGATGATATCTACGAGAACGCCTTGCGAAGGCTCGGCAGGGATGTGCATCAGAGTTTAACTGCCTTTGACAATCCCCATGACACTTGCAAGAAATAACGTGCGAAACATCTCTCCTGATTCGTGATGCCGAGCATCTCAAGATTACTGGACTACGCCACTCGTTGACTTTTTTCACATTCGGCGCCAAGATCTCGCTCGGTCAGGGCGAAACATACAGTTCTTTCATGGATTGGAACCTCAAGACGAGGAGAGCATCGTGAGGCGGGGTTTCCACATTTGTCCATGTTGAAATCCGCACGTTACACCCTTGGCCTGCTGCGATCTTGCTATCACCTCCCTCTAGCATCGAGCTCCATTAGGGTCACTCAAAGCTACGAATCTTAATATCTACCGGAATTAACTTTCTGAACCGGTCGTGGATCCATGCATTATGAAGTCTTCTAGGTATTGGTGGGATAGCACAAAACGAGGCAATCTGTACGAGGACAGCTTGAGAGTCATTACTTTCATTATTCTATCGCTGAACAGTGGAAGACGTCATCCAATCATGTACTCAAGTCATGATTTGTGTATCTTCGATCTCACTCCCAAACCCCGCTTGAGCTTGAAAAGTTCTGTGGATACTTCCATCACCACCAACTTGGAGCTCGTGATCCTCTACGAGCCAATCAGATTCGGTCATGACCAACCACGAGGGATCGAACGCGTTGACGTCGAGCATGAATGGGTCTTCGATGTTTGCATTTGATCCAGCTGCACCGGCTTCTGCTGCGGCTTTTGCTGCCGTTGTGGCTGACCCACTTCCGTCGGACGAGACCATCGAATCTTGCATACTGCGGAATGAACAAGGCTGCGTCTGGCAATGGCCAGATCGAGTACTTCCATCGTCATAACACGAGCTCGAAGAGGGTCCTTTGAACGATTGAATAGGGACGGCGCTGGTAGTGAAGACCTTGACAGGATCGCTATCGTCAAATTGCGCAATACGATGGATTGCGCTCGATTTCATTTCTCGAGTTAGATCAGCGGCGCGTGTGGCTGGGCTGAATTTGGTACCAAGGATGTCAAAAATCGAAATGGCAACTTCGAGCATCCGGGACGCCGCCAATGTCAGAGGGTCGGATGGATGAGCAAACATGAAGCCTAGCATGGAGAGTGTAGCGTCCCATTGGAGGTAGTAGGCGTCGTACCATCCATTGATGATATCCGATTCTATCAGGACTTGATGAATGATGCCTGTCATTGCGATGGCATGGTTGACACATGACACCGCGCAGTACTCAACGCGCTTCCATTTTCCTCAATGTGGTTTGACGTGGACGCCGTCGTTGGGACGGAAGAAGCATCCTTTCTTGAAGCGATGCTTCGGACAACGGGCGGTGTGGCAATTGTTGACGTGTGTGGATCCGAAGCATCTGGACCCTGAGACCCTACCGGGCTGGTCAGTCGACTTTCGAGCTCTCTGACTTTCGCATGTAGGCTCTCAATATCCCTGCCATTTTCAATTAGCTACTCGGGTGAAGACGATTAGAAAGGTCCCAACGTTACTTGTTGACCGAAAGCAAATGAGGGGCTTCGATCGAACCATCATCGGTACAGTGGGCTTTTCTGTTTTGGCAACTGAAACATGGTCTTTTCTCATCGCATTTGGTCCGGTTGAAGCGACAGGAATCGCAAGCTCGTGTCACTTGACTGCGCCGGCCTTTGTTGGACCTCGAGCTGTTGCCAGGTTCGGTCTCGGAGGACTTGTCTCGGGACCGCTTAGCTGGGACTCCCACAAACGTGGAGAACATGGCAGACTAAAACAACAGGATTTATGCTCGCAGAAGCTCTCCCGGTCCAGGCATTAAGTATGGCAGACGCCAAAGAGGAGGAAGGGCTAGCCGCCTCGCTTTTGCCAATTACCGCTCCCATCTTCATATATGCAAGATAGCAACAACGGAACGTGATAAGAAGTGCGCATGTTCAGAGTCCAGGCCGTACGGGAAATTTGCTATCGCATGTGCATCAAATGTGGGGTTCGTAGACCACAGGAATCTTCGCAATTGCTTATCAAAAGCCCGCTGCCGCTCTTCAAACGCTTTTCCCTTCCGGGGCTACCGGTCTCCAAAAACGGTCTGGTCCAATGACAAGCTAAGGTTTGCATTGGATGGCCCAGCTCATAAGGTCAGACTGCATATACTCCCTGTCACATGAAGGTTATCTAAGGCCCTTGTACGGAGGTACGTCCTATCCACCATATCAGGCCCGGAGCAAGCCCCGAGTCTTACCAGAACGCCAAGAGTCACCTGAATATCAGGAGGATATCCGGGGCGAAATTTGGTGGGTGATCAGCGGCTGACCCCGCTAAAACAGTCAGCCAGCGAGATATCACCTTTCCGGGAAAACCTCGGGATAAGGGTCCATCCCTGGAATTTTTGGTGCGAAAACCACCTAAATCGGTGAAAATTCTCCACGTTCTTCATCAAGTATATAGTATAAACAGGAATTACTAGTTTAAAGCACCTAGATTTCGAGCCTACATAAACTGCATCTATTGCGCATGTGAGAGACCTATTTGGGGCCGAGAAAACCGCCTTAATCCCCTCGTTTTTGGCCCTGAAACCGTCGAAAACAAAGCCTTTCTCGTAGTCGTCCCCCGACCCCTTTGCAACTGCAAATCGACGTCTAATTAGAATTTCTAGCAACGCGCATAAAACAAGCATCTAATATGTCTTTAAGAGAGTTATTTGCTCGCGAGAAAATCTCTCAAATCTCGTTGTTTCTGACTCTCAAACAATCGAGAACAAGATCTTTCCTATAGTCTTCTCTCGATCTTCTCCTAGCTCGCAATCTACAATTTGAAAGCTCTTCGTAATTGCGTTGCAAGCGCGTTTAACGTCAATTCTTTCGCAACTCTTTTTGTCTTTATTGTTGTTATCGCAATCTCTACAGAGTTCTCTTGAACTCTAGTGTAGATAAACTTAATAATAACGTAACGTTTGAAATAGAATTTCTTATTTTTGTCGCTCTAATCTTTATGTCAAGCGTAGTCGTATTAATTGTTTAATAAGATTACGAAAGAGCTAGTTTCGAGATCTATAGTTTACTTTTTAAAGAGATCGATAATTGTTTGCACTTAACAATTTAAAAAAGAGTTCGACAACAAGAAGAAGAAAAATCGTTAAAGCTCTATTGCAAGCAACAAGACAATCTATTTCGTAAATAATACGAAAGATACGAAGATTGTAAATAAGAACAATTAAAATCGAAAATCAATAGATATAGATGTATTCTTCGTCGCTAAATCGAGAAGCTTTTATCTCTTTATAAGAGTTAACTCAAAGATAAATTTAACATTGTCTAGAAAGTTATCTAGTTTGTTCTTTATTCTCGTTGCTTGCTTACGTTGTAAATTAAGATTATCGAGAATTAAGCTTGACAACAAGATATTTAAATTAAGCATTTATTGCTTTAGCAACAATATTGTTAACTTGATTTGTGTATTAATATTTCGATTTTTGTTCTCTAGATAAGTAGCAACGTCGACAACGAAGACAAGATATAAAGAACGTTTAAAGACTTTGTAATATTAAAGAGAATAAATAAAATATTAATTACAAAAGATAACAAAGTCTTGTAAAAAGACAACGCATAAATAGATTGATCGCGTTAATCCGAAAATGTTACGTGCAAATATCAAGACTTGAGTTAAAGAAATTTCGAAGAATCGAATTGATCAAAGTAGTTTAATCGATTACTATAAGTAGTTTAGCCCGAAGCGCGCTAAACTACTTTGAGTAATTCGATTTTAAAAAAGCGTCGCAATCTAATCTTGACGTCGGATCGAACTAAAGAAATAATATTATAGCTCAATCTAACAACTAGTTTACGCATAAATAGTTTAGAAGCTTTAAAAATTGCTTTATAATAATAGTTTTAATTTCTTGTTGCAACTAGTAATCTAGCTTTAAAAAGATTATTTAAACAAGCTTTTTCGAAGATTATATTTGCGCTCTTGCAATAAAATAAGCGTTCGCATACTTTAATAAAAAGCTTATTATATTGCGCATAAATTGACAAAATAAGAAAATAAATAATTTTTGTGTATAAAGTTGTCAACTTATTACTTTTATTGTTAAATTTAATTAATATCTATATTTAGCTTTTTAATTTTTTTTGCTTCGAAGTCTTGTTTAATATATATTTTCTTCGAGATTTTAATATTTAAAGCACTATAGATCTTTTTAATTTAATTTTGTTGCATAAAATTCGAAATATCTTTAATAATTTGTTAGAGAAAGTCTAAGAGAAATAAGCAAAATCTTTAAGAATAAAAGCAATAACAAAATATAAATTAACAATAATATTATTTGATTATATATAATTTGCAAGCTTAATAAATAATTCTATTACAATTATTGTTTAAAGTTATAATAACAATTATAGTAATATTGTAAATATAATATAATTGTTTCGAAATTGCGCTTTCGAGTAGAATTTTTTTGAAAGAAGTTACTTTCGGAATTCTCTTACAATTTAAAAAATTATTACTTAAAAAACGATTATATTAATAACGAAATTTACAACAACAAGACTTTAAAATAGCAATATACGCTTTTGTAAGATAATAAATATATATCGAAATTATAAAAAATAAAGAAATAAAACAATATAAATATAAAACGCAACAATATCAAAAAAAATAAAATATATTATTTCGAGCGATTAAAAACAATGTTTAAAGATTTCAAATATATTTGTTTCGAAGCTCTAAATTAATTAATAAATAGTATTTACTTATTAACTAATATTTAAATATTGTATTAATTCTTATTAATCTTAAACAAAAGAAATTTCTTATTAAATTGCTTTTATTGTTATATAAAGTAATTAGCTATTGTACTAAAGATTAGATTAATCGCGTTAAGTCGAGTTATCGAGTTCGAATCGAGTATTCAACTCGAATCTTGACAATTTGTATCAATCTAATTCGAAAGTCTTGACAATTCGATTCTTAAAGTTAAATCGACAATTTGAGTCAATTTCTATGCTTGAAATCGAAATTTAACTCGAAAAAATCGATTCAAATTGTTAAGACTATTATTTTTAGTAACAATTAATTGATAATTTGATAGAAACAATTAATCTATTTAAATTAATTAATAAATATATTAGAAATTTCTCTTTATAAATGTATTACTACTAAATATTATCTAGTAATTAATAAAAAATCTAAAATCTAAAATTAATTTATACTATTTTTAGTATTCTTGATATTCTTGACAATTCGATTCGATTTCAACTTTTAAAATCGAAAATTAACTTAATTTAATTCGATTCGATTTTAAAATAGTAGTGTAATTGTTAAATCGAAACGAACATTTTTTTCTTAATTCGATTTATTCTCTTAGATCTTGTAGAATTAAATTAGAATCAAGACGCGAACTCGACTTCAAGATCGAATTTCGTCGAATCAATGTTAAGAACTCGAGCTAACTTCGTTGCGTTAGCATTTGCTTATCTTATCTTATTTTATCTATGCGCTAATTCGATTAAGCTAGCGTAGAGTTTACGTTAATCGCATATAATTAGCGCGTTACGTAACGTTACGTAATCGAGCAAGTTAAGTTAAATGCTTGACGCGTCTTATACGCTTAACTTACTCGATTAAGTTAGAACTTTTGTTCGACTCTAGAATTAAATTTGAACAAATCAATTCGATCGAATTGAAACTCGATTCAACGATTACGCTATAAAATAGTTAAAATCGAATTAATTTTCGATTCGATTTCTAAAGTTAAACTGTCGATTCGAGTTAATTCTAGAAGTTAGAACCGAAAATTAAATTAACAATCAATCTATAAGATACAAGTGCGTCTATTGCTTGTTAACGTACTAAGATATAAAAGACGTAAGATATAATAGGCTTTTATTACTATATCTCAACTATATAGAGTAGATAGTAGTAAGACTAATTGTTAAAGAACAACAAGAGACAAGCTTTCTTTTTATCTAATGTTTGTTATAACGTGCAAGTTTGCTTTTCGCTTTTTAATCAAAAAAAAAAGTTATATAATTTGAAACTTTTATAGATAGTTGAAATTACGTGCTTTGTTATATTTTGAGACGCTAGCGCGTTAATAGCGCTATAGTATTACAATTATTTTCTCTCTTAGAGTATTGATTCTTAATAATATAAGAAGCTGTATTAATCTTATATAAGATAAAGATATCTATTAAACCTTAGTATTACAAAAGCTTATTAAAAATCTTCTTAAATCTCTTTAAGAATTAAAAGAAAAAGAGTCTTCTATCTAATAGAAATCAATTTATGCTTTAGTTTAATACGATCTATAGAATAATATAATAGCAACAATAGCAATTTATAATAAGTTATTGCTTTGTTATTGTTATTGTTAGAATTCTAAATAGAATTTAAAGTAAAATTAGTATTGCGCAAATATTAGATAAATTATAAATACAAATATTTTTGTTTTTCTTTTCTTTTCTTTTCTTCTTTTTCTTTTTCTTTTTTTCTTAATTGCAATTGCTTTTTTGTTGTGAATAAATTGTTGCAAAAACAGCAATATATAAGACTTGTATATATAGTGCAAATATTAAATCAATATACTTTTATCTTTATCTTCTAAGAGATTAAGAAATTAAGAGAATAAGTAATTTCGATATCTTATTGTTTACGAGAACTAATATATTATAGTTTATAATAATCTTTTATATATAATTTGCGTAAGCAAACGTATATACATTTGCAAGAAAAAGAATATTTGCATTTATTATAGAATTTTTTATTGTAAATTAAATTATTATATTGTAATATATTTTGTTTGAGCTTACAATACAATAGCTATTAATATTTACTAGTTTGTTAAATATTTTCGAAATCGAATAGAAGTTCTTGTTGAAAAAAATTGTGAGATGTTCGAAGTCGAAAATACAATTTTCAAATTAATAAAATATTTGCATAAGAATATTATTCTTAATATAAAGAGTTGACAACGCAATAAAAAATTTATTTTATTAACAACAAATTAACTACAATTTTGTATTTGTTAACTCGAGTATAATTTAATTTGCGCTTTAAAGTATTAAATCGAGTTTAAGCAAAAACTCAAAAAAATAAAAAGAAATTAAAATAATATTTTTATTAAAATAAAGTAGCTAATCGATCTTCTTTTAGAGCGTATATTAATTGTAAATATTTTTATCTATTTTTCGATACATTTTTCTATCTTTTTTTCTATTTATTTTGATATATTGTATAGTGCACTAATATATATTTAGAATTCGAAGGGAAAAAAAACAAGAACAAGAACAAGTTGTTAACAAAAATAAAAAAGATAGATTCAAGACAAATTGTCTTTAAATATGTTGTCAATTTAAATTAAACAAATTCTAAAAACTCTTTTGCAAAATTTTATAATTTTGTATTAAAATCTCTTTACAATTCGAGTTGTTAGCAAAATTGTCAAATAATAATATAATAAGTTCTTTTTTTACTTTTGTTTGCGCTTTGCTTACTTATATATCTATAGAAAATAAAGAACGCAAAAATATATATAAATAGCAAGATTAAGTTTGCAACAAAAATAATAAAAATTAAACAAAGCAAATTTTTTGCAATTTAACTTTCTTAAAAGAATACAAATACTTTAAACAACTTCGAAGACTTATCTACAAATAATTCTACAAAGTTTAACAACTTATTTTTAAATAAATTTAATAACTTTTTATAATTGTCTAAGATAAGTTTAATAAGTTGTTAAGAACTTGTTAAGTTACTATAGTATATTGTTGACTAAAAAAAGATAAAACAAATATATTATACTTTTATATATACATTTTCTTTGTTTAATATTAATAAAGTATAATGTACAAAATTTAGAACTATATTTTAAGCATTGATATTAAGAGAAACAACTTTATTATTTTTAATATTTTGTATAACAAAATAAAGAAATCTTTTATTGTAAATCTAATTAAATACAATAGCAATATAACAATAATTACGCAATATTCTATTAAGTATATTATTATTAATATAGTTGTTATTGTTGCAATATATAGTGCATTAATTCTTGCGTTTTTGCTTATTGCGCATTTGTTTCTCAAATTTCTTTTGCAACTTATTAATATTATTAAGAAACTTTTTTCTTAATTATTAATTGTATTTCTTGTCTTAGTTTATTTACTTTATCTTATATTATATCTGCTTCTTTAACTTAGTTCTATCTAGAATTTCTTCAATCTTTTATTCGACTTTATTATTAATAAGTTTCGAAGTTTGCAATATTTGTTTTGCTTTTTATTGTTAACATAATACAAATATAATTTTAGAAATAAAATATAAAAAGTATTATAAATTTAATAGATATTTAATAAGATAAGATAGTAAGTTTGCATTTTATTCTTAGTTTTTATTCTAAACAATTTAATATATTTGTATAATATCTTTTTATTAAATATCTTTTATTTTAGATTTTTAATTAAGAGTATAATTAATTTTTTGATAGTAAAACTCTTTAATTTATATTTTTTATTGTAGTATTTTGTCTATTGCGCAATAGCATTTTCAAGATACTTTGTTAGAATTTTTCTTAAATTATAAAGCTATTTTACGTATTTCTATATTAATAATATTTTTTCTTCGATAAAATTGTTCTTAACTTTATAGTAAATCTTCGAGTAATAATTGTATATCAAATAGAATAGCAAAACTTTCTCTAAGATATAATAATTATTGTTATAGATAAATTTTGTTATTAATGATAGATTAGTCTATTTTGTCTATTTTAGTGTAATCGTTGAATCGAATCGAACACTTTTTTTTCAACCTAACTTATTCTCTTGAATCTCGTAGAATTGAGTCAAGATTAAGGCGCGAATCTAATTCTAGAATCGAGTTTCGTCGAGTTAATGTCAAGAACTCAAGCTAACTTCGTCGTGTTAGCATTTGCTTATTTTATCTTATTTTATCTATGCGCTAACTTGATTGAACTAGCGCAGAATTTACGCTAATTATATATGATTAGCGCAGAATTTACGTTAATTGTATATAATTAACGCGTTACGTAACGTTACGTAATCGAATAAGTTAAATTAAACACTTAACGCGCATTCTTCGCTTGTCCTATTCTGTTAAGCTAGGAAATTTGCCTAACTCTAGAATTAGAATTAGACGAGTTAACCCAATTGAATTGAAATCTAATCTAACGATTACGCTAGTCTATTTTGTATTAATATAAGTACACAAATAGTATTTAAGAGTTTAATTTTATTGCTTAATTAAATTATTTATTTAAGAATAAAAGACAATATTTAATTGTCTTCTAATTTGTATATAAAAATATATAGCAAATTAGAAGATACTAATAAAGATAGATCTTTTATCGCTTATTATATTAGCTAACATTTTAAAATATAAGACAATTTTATTAAAAAATATTTTTGCTAGCTTTGCAATATCAATTCTAATTATTATAGATATATATCTAATTATTTTTATATAGCAATTGACTATCATAAAGATTAAATTATATACAACTTTATTATATTTGCTTAACAACAAATTTGTTACAAAGTTTATAACAATTTTCTTCTATAACTTTTTTGCAATAAATAAGAATCGAAACTTATTATACAACTTATAATAAGAAATTTTAATACATTAACAAATATTATATATTTTAATATATACTTTTATCTACTTTGCGCAAGCAAGTTAGAAAAATTTCTTTAAAGTAGTTTTAGAATTTTCTCGATTTTAAAATATCTTGTTAAAGAATTATTATAATTCTTGCAAATTAATTTTTTTTAACAACTATATTTTCTAAGATATAAAGTAGTTTGTTATATTTAACAAGATTCTTTTAATTTAAAGTTTATATCTTTTGCTAATAACAAAACAATTTCTTAATCTTAATACAAATTTTTTCGATTTAAATATTTTTAATTTGAAGATTCTTAATTAAGAATCTTATTAATTTCTAAGATTTTTTATACAATTTCTCTAATATATTTCTAATTACTTTTTTTGAAATAACAATCTATATATTAGCTAGTTGAAATAAAGATACTAATTTATTAAGAACTTTTTTTCTACTTTATAATTGCAAGATTTTCGCGTTACTAATAAGTATTTTTGTTAGTTGTAATACAAAGATCAAATTATTTAATACCTTTTGCTTATTTTGCGTTAGCAACTTATTGTTAAATAACAACGCTAATTTATTTTAAAATACAAGAATTAGATTAACTAATATTTTTTGTTTGCTTTGTGTTAGCGAATTTTTGTTAAACAACAATATTAGTTTGTTCTACAATATTAATAGCAAATTTGTATTTAATAATAAGATCTTTTTATAATCGAAACATCTTAACAACTTATTTGTCGAATTTTTTTTATTCGAACAATAAAAGATTTTAAAGTTATAAACAATTAACTTAAGCGCTTAGCAAACTTATCTTAAGTTTAGCTTTTTTTAACTTATAAATTTCCTAAAATTATTGTAATCTAATTGTATCTTAATAGAGTAAGTACTACTTTTTAAATAGTATCTTTATTGCTTAAAAGCAACTATAATAGTTAGCAATTTCTAATTATATATCTTATAATTTTATTTTGTCGAAATTATCTTTTAGTTACGAATTGCCATGACGCATAAGATCTATCCAACACTTTTGCCTAATTAGGTCTAGCGCCGGTATTAGGATCGTCGTGTTGATCGATTTGTCTATATATCTATCTTCGACAGTTAGATAGATAGAAAGACAATTACTTTACTTATTACATTATGCATTTAATTTAGTAATTTCTAACAATTAATAACTTCAATTATATTGACGATTATCTATCTTCTATCGATAGATCTATTACAATAGAGTAGTATTAACAAGACGAAGTTTATTTCGCTTACAAAGCAATTTGCTTTATCGCCTGCAAAAGCAATATCTAGTTATTGTGCTAATATTAATTTTCGTGAAATATCTAGCTTTCGCGAAGCATTTAGTTATCGTCGACGATAAAGGCATCTAGCTATTACGTAATATCTCAAATTCTTCGCAAACATTCTTACAAATACTTATACAAAATTTCTAATTATTTATTGATAATATTTAATCGATTTAAATCAATTCTTAAACAAATCTTTATCTCAATTGTTTTACTCAAGAAGTTTGTAACTTAATTTGATATATTTGTCTTCTACATATTTTACGACGATTACAGTTTACAACTAGTTTACGAGAAAGAGTTTAAAGATAAGCTTTAAACAAAGATGAATTATCTATTTAAGATTTACAAGAAAAAGCTCTATTAAGAGTTAGATAAACAACAATTGATTTACAAGCAAAATACGCAATAATTGCAAAATCGTCTTGACAAAGCAATTGTCCTAAATCTAGCAAAGAAGATTATCGAAACAATTTCTACAAAGACACCTTTTACAACTTCTACAAAATCGTCTATTACTAAGATATTTATGTTCGCAATAACATGCATCGAAACGATCTTTACAAAATAACATTTGTTGTTAAAAGTAATTTCGCAAGCGTCTTTTACAAAGCAATGTTTATTGTTAAAAGCAATTCTTTAGACATCTTTTATATTGTTTACAAAGCAAACTTTATTGTTAAAACCAATCTCGCAAATATCTTTTACATCGTCGTCTACATCTTTATCTACATAAACAAATATTACATTAAGAGTATCTTCTATATTGTTATCTATATGCATTAAATTATATCTTATAATAAACAATCTATTTCGCATGTTCGCTATTAAAGAACAATCTTATCAAAAGAGAATTATCGTCTATTTCAATTCTCTAAGAATTGATTAAAGAAAACGCGTTAATGTTATCAAAATCGACGCGTCTTTGCATATCTTTTCGATCTTACGAATGCAACAAATAACAATGCGTCAAATAAACAATTATCGAATGCTTCGCTTCGCGAGATCGAATGTCGAAAAGATAAGTTTCAAGTTTGCTTTTAAAATAATCGATCAAAGAATATCTCAAAAACATTTGAACAATTGTTTCTTTATATCGATCTTTGCAAATTATTATTGTCGCTTAAATAACATCTAAACAATAATATCTTAACATCGTTATCTTGATTTACTCTAACGATAATTCTCGACTTTCGTTGTCGTCGTCGTAGACATTTTCGAAAGAGATAGATACAAATTTCTTTTGTTTGATATGCATAGCAAAGACGCTTTAGCATTATAGACGCTTTATATTTCAATTTATTGCATGTTTGTATGCAAAATTAGATCTTATCGTTATTATCTAATAATATAATCACGAGAACGCGATCTTTTTTCGAAAAAGATAAGCAATTGTTATGAATTGTCATGGCGCATAAGGTTTGCCCAACACTCCTGCCTAATTAGATCTAGCGCCGGCATTAGAATCGTCGTATTGATCGATTTGCTTATATATTTGTCTTCGACAACCAAATAGATAGAAAGACAATCACTTTATCTATTACATTATGCATTTGATCTACTGATTTCTAACACTTTTGCAATTAGAATATTATTAAGCATTAATTTTTGTTGTTATTTTGTTAACTTAGAATGCTTGCAATTGCAAAATTAGATACGTTAGTTTTTACTTTAATCTTTTTACTCGAATTGTAGTAATAAAATAATAAAGTCGATATAAAAATATCGCAAAGCTAGTAAAATATCTGCTCTATTTTATTTAATTAAATAAAAGAGTTAAATTTCTTATTGTTTTTATTTTCTTTTAATAGTTTAGTAAAAAAAGTAGCTTTTTTCGAATAGCAATCTATAAAGTGTCTATAAAAGTTTACAAAGTTCAGAAATATTTAAAACTTATAATAAGTTTTTAATTTAAATTACTTTTTTAATTATTTTAATTATTTTCGTATTTATTTATACATCTTTTGAGAACACAATAAAGTTTAGAAACTTAATTTTTGTAGTATTAAACTTATACTTCTTTAGATTAATATATAGCAAATATTTGCAAAAACGTTTTAGTATTTGTCTAATATAATATTAGTACTTTGTCGAATTATTGCTATATACTAGTATACTAGTATACTAGTATATTATCTATATAGATTATGCAAGTTATATTAATTAGCTCTTGTAATATTTTATTAATATAAATCCAAAAGGTTGCGAGTGCGTTTGCTAGTTTAAATAATATAAATTAATACTCGAAATGCTTATAACGCATACAAAATATCGTCTTTTACTTATTATTGCGTTTAATACAAATACAATAATAGATATTCTTCAAATTTAAAGCAAAAAAGCGCTTTGCTTTGCATAGATAATCTAGCGTTTTTATAATTAGAGAGAATAGATAACAATTCTTAATAGTAATTGTATTTAGATCTCTATAATCGACGTATAAACATAATTTATTGTTCGATTTTAATACAAATAGAATAGAGATATCTACAAACAAAACTAAATACTTAATTTAGTCTTTAACTAATATATTATCGAGATATTGTCGAAATATTATTAGCTTGTTTTGTAAAAAATTATAAAGAAATATAAAAAATAGCTCTTTATTTAGATTAATTGTTAAGTCGAGTTTCGATTCCAACTTTAGAAATCGACTCAATCTAACAATTTTAATATTAGAAATCAATTCAAAATTTAATTCGATTTCTATTATTTTGAAATCAATCTAATTCGATTCAACTCGATTTTCGATTTTAATATTAGAAATTAAATTGAATTGTCAAGAATGTCAAGAATATCGTTAAGAATGTTAAGAATACTAAAAATAGTATAAATCAAGTATAAATTTAGATTTTTTATTAATTACTAGATAACGCACAATAGTAATACATTTATAAAGAGAAATTTCTAATATGTTTATTAATTAATTTAAATATATTAACTATTTTTATCAAATTATAAATTATTATTACTAAAAATAATAAAATTTACTAAAAATAATAATTTTGACAATTTGAATCGATTTTTTCGAGTCGAGTTTCGATTTTAAGTATAGAAATCGACTCGAATTATCGATTTAATTTTAGAAATCGAATTGTCAAGATTTGAATCGAGTACTTAATTCGAACTCGATAATTCGATCTAACGCGATTAGTCTATCTTTGTTGTTCTAAAACTTAATAATATAATTTTCTTTTTTTAATTTTAGTAGAATTTTGATTAATTTATTATTACAAATCTCTTTCAAATCTCTTAACTTCTTAGAAATCTTAGATTTTGCTAATTTTTGTCTAACGTCTTTGTAACATTAACGCAAACAATAGTATAAACTATATTATATTTAACAAAATCTAAGACAAACTACATAAGATTAAATCCTCTTTAATTTGCTATTTACAATCTTAAATTATGAACTTTTTATCTTCGAGTTAATTAATATATCTTGCTTAACTAGCATTAATATATCTAATATAAGATTAGAACTTATATATTTAACTAAGTAGAATAAGATAGTATATTCTCGATATTAATTTTACAAATCAATTAAAGTTAGTTTTCGATAATAAATTTTATTTGTATTTTCTATTTATATCTTTTTTTAAGTACTTTAAATGCAATTATCTATAAATATTATTTAAGCAATTGATTTGTGTACTTGTTATTATTTTAATAAAAATACTAGTTTGTAAGCATTATTAACTACTTTATTAATTGTTTTGTTTCTTTTAATTTTTATATAATCGAGTATTTAATATAGCTCTAGACTCGATTTTAGTTTATGAATAACTTATTTTATCTCTTGTATTTGTCGAAGATATATCTAATTTAGAGTCGAGCATATAACGTTTACTATCTTTAATAATATCTAGCTATTTAAATATATCTTATATATTTTGCTTATCTTGTTAATTTTTGCTTTATACAACTTAATTAATTGCTTTGCTTTAACTATTAGTTCTTTTAATTTTTTATAATGTGTAAGTATTACGTCGATATCTTCTAAATATTTACTTTATACTTATTTTGTTTTAATAACAATTGTTATAATATTGTTGATTTTATTGCTTTTATCTAAATATACTTTTAGATACAAATTTATTTAATTGTTATTATATTTTCTTCTAGTTAATTTTTTAAAGAATATTATTATTATCGTTAATAACTTTATTCATAACAAAATGATATAAAGTTGCGCTTGCGCAATTGTCGAGACGTCTAGATTTTAATTTTTTTTTAATTGTAGCAATATCGATTTAAGTTTAGATTTTTGATCTTTTTTTTTATATTACGTTAAATGTGTATTATTTTTATCTCTATAATTAGATTTAACTTTCTTGTATTTATATTTGTTATTAACTTTTAAATTAGCTTATTTAGATAAATATTAATAGAGATTGTATTAATTTTTATTAGTATAATCGTTGAATTAAGTCAAATACTTTTTTCTTAATTTAACTTATTTTTTTGAATTTCGTAGAATTGAGTTAGAGTCAAGGCGTGAATTCAATTCTAGAATTAAGTTTCGTCGAGTCAATATCAAAAACCTAAGTTAACTTCGTCGCGTTAGCATTTGCTTATCTTATCTTATCTTATATATACGCTAATTTGATTAAACTAGCGCAGAATTTACACTAGTTCGATTAATCTAGCGTAGAATTTACGCTAATCGCATATAATTAGCGCGTTATGTAACGTCGCGTAATCGAATAAATTAAATTGAACATTCGACGCGCATTCTTTGCTCGTCTTATCTTGTTAAACTAGAAAATTTGCCTGATCTTAGAATTAGAATTGAGCAAATTAACTCGATCAAATTGAAACTCGATTCGACGATTACGCTAATTTTTATTTGCAATATTTTTGTTAAAATTGTTTTATATATATTTGCGACTTATTAAAATACTTGTTTTTGTATTAATTTTAACTTAATTGTAATTGTTTTTTTATTTTTTTTTAACTTTGTTAATATATATTATGCAATTGTCTTATATAAAAGTATCGATCTTGAGATTGCTAAATATATATACTTTTTAATTGTTAATAAAAAGTCTTAAGTGCTTCTTATTATTATTTGTAATATTTGTTATTTTATTGTTAATTTTATCTTGATTTGTTATAAATGCAATCTAAATTGTAACTTATTATTTAATTAAACTCTTAGTATTTTTATATCTTATTTAACTTTTACTTTGTAATTTGCTAGCATAATATCTATAATTATATTGTATCTTTTTAATATTTTTGTAAGTAGATTATTTTATATTTTTGTTTTGCAAATTTTAATTTATTCTTTTGCGCTTATTGTTTGTATCTTTTACAAATATTATATAAAGAAGTATTGTACAATCGAATATATATTTAGTAAGAAATAAATAAAATAACAATACAATTTATACGAAAAAAATTATCGAATATTTAATTCAAAATACTTTAAGAAATAAGCAAAAAATAATAATAATAATAATAAAGCAAACTTAATTAATTTATTACGCAATAAGAATAAGCAATAAAAATAAGTTTAGAAATCTTGTTATAGTATTAAAAGTTATTACAATATTTATAATAATAACAAATAAAAGTATTAAACGCAAACTAGAAATAAACAAATTATTAAAGATTTCGATTTCTTCAAAGAATCAAAGAGTATTATAAAACAACTAAATAAGAAAAACTATTTAAAAAACTCTCTATTTAATTGTTTGTTTCTTAGAAGTTAAAATAGCGCTAGCAAAATAATAAAAGCTAGCGTAAAAATAATATTGTTACAAGAGACAAAAATTACATTAATATAAGAGACGTTAATTAAGAAAAAACTTTAATAATAGAACAATTAGTAGACTGGCCACGTTGACCCGGAAATGTCACGTGCAAATGCCAAGATCTAGGTCAAAAAAATTTCGAAGAATCGACTCGCTTAAAGTAGTTTAGTCGATTACTATAAGTAGTTTAGCGCAAAGCGCCCTAAACTACTTTGAGCGATTCGATTTCAAAAAATTGTCGCGACCCAATCTTGGCGTCGGGTCGAGCTAGAGGGATAATATCATAACTTGGCTCGACGATCAATCTAACAATTAGAACTTCGAATATTATAATATAATATTTACAAATCTAGAAACAAAATAATAATAATATTATTGCAAGAAAAGAAGATATAAAAATATAATATATTAATAATACAAGAATTGTAATGCTTTTGCAAAAGAGCAAAAACTTATAACTTAAATTGCGTTAATTTTGCGTTAAAAAATAACAACAACAAAATATACTTCTATATTAACAAATATATCGATAGCAACAACTAGTACGCAATCTAGTATTTTAAAAATATAAATATAATAATACTTTAAAGAAACAAAAGAGAAAACAATAGAATTACTAGTATATTATTTATAAATATATATAAAGTATACAATTTGTTTTCAAGAAATTATAACAAAATATATAATAAAAAAGCTTATTATAAATACAATAAGTAATAATAATACTTAAAGAAAGTATAATTGTAAATAACTTTAATTTGCATTATTTCTTTTAAGCACACTCCTTCTATTTTTAACAATATATTTTGTTTAATAATTTGCTAAATATTATAAAAAATGCTAATATAATAGATTGATTGTATTGGGTCGAGTTATCAAGTTTGAGTCGAGTACTTAATTCGAATCTTAACAATTTGTATTAACTCGATTTAAAAGTCTTGACAATTCGATTTCTAAAGTTGAAATCAACAATTTGAATTAATTTCTATACTTGGAATTGAAATTCGACCTAAAAAATCGACTCGAATTATCAAGACTACTATTTTTAGTAAATGTTATTATTTTTAGTACCAATTAATTGATAATTTAATAGAAATAGTCAATCTATTTAAATTAATTAATAAGTATATTAGATTGTTTTTATATTATACATTACTAATATATATTATCTGGAAAATAATTAAAAAAATCTAAATTTAAACTAAATTTATACTATTTTTAGTATTCTTGACATTCTTGACAATTCGATTCGATTTCTAATATTAAAATCAAAAATTGACTCGAATTAAATTGGATTAATTTTAAAATAATAGAAATCGAATTAAGTTTTAAGTCGATTTCTAATATTGAAATCGACAAGTTAAGTCGATTTCTAAAGTTGAAATCGAAACTCGATTCGACAATTAATCTAAAATATAATATTAGCGCTTTTACAAAATATTATTACAAAAGATTATTAAAGAGTAAAAATTACAATAGATTTAATTTTTACAACAATCGATCTAGTTAACAAATTGATATATTGCGAAATTAACAATAAAATAGAAAACTTCTTAAATTATCTTTTAATAAAAACAATATTAAACTTCGATATATAACAAGAATTATTAGAATATTTTTTAAAAAAATAAAAGAATATAAATACAAAAAATCCTATAATATATTAAGCAAGTATTTATTAATATCTTTGTTAGACAAGTTAATAAAATATTAATAAATTAATAAATTTATAATAAAGTTGTTTAACGCTTTAGAAAAGACAACAAAGAAATTTATATTATAAACAAAATTCTACAAAATAGTTAAGTACAAGTAATTCAAGAATTGCATATAAACAATAAAAGAGACAAGATATTTATAACAACAATATTAAATATAAATTAATTAAACAAAATATATTAAGATATATAACAAAAAAGACAAAATATTAAGAAAGTATAAAAGAAACAAATTTTGTTTAGCAATATATAAGTTAAAAGACTCTTGTAAAAAGCTCTTTAAAAACATAGAATAAATCAAAAGTATTACTAGCAAAATACTAATATAAGTCGCAATCTTATTTTTAAAAGAATACAAAAAAATTACAATTACAATTAAAAAAAAGATTAAAATAATATTTAAAACTTATTTTTTATTATTATCGAAAATATTAATAAATACTATTTAAGATTACAATTATATATTATTTATAAAGAATAGCGTCTTAATTACAAAGCAAGAATTTAAACAAATAATATACAAAATTGTCTTAAATAAAATCTTAAAATTTAATAAAATTATAAATTAAGTATTGCAATATGTAATAAATATTATATTAATACCAATGCAATTTTATTTTACAAAATATATTAAGAAAAGAATATAAATAATATATTTTAAGAGAGTTGTTACAATAGTATTGCGCAAACTAAACAAAAAGAATTACTTAAAATTACTTATTTTTAAATCGTTAATATTGCTAGATATTTTAAAAAAGATTTTAAAGTTAATAGTATTAGAACGCTTGTATTATATTGTTAAAAAAAAAATTTATTAAATATATAGATAAGAACTAGATAATAAAGATTAATAAATACAACTTTGCAACTTATAACTAGACTAATTGTTAATTTGATTTTCGATTTTAATTTCTAAAATCGACTTAAATTTATAGTTCAAATTTAGAAATCGAATTAAAAATTGATTTAATTTTAACTATTTTAAAATCGAATCAAATCGAATTAAGTCGATTTTCGATTTTAAAAGTTAAAATCGAATCGAATTGTCAAGAATATCAAGAATACTAAAAATAGTATAACTTAATTTTAAATTCAGATTTTTTATTAATTACTAGATAATGCTTAGTAGTAATACATTTATAAAAAGAAATTTCTAATATATTTATTAACTAATTTAAATAGATTAACTATTTTTATTAAATTATTAATTAATTGTTAATAAAAATAATAAGATTATTACTAAAAATAATAAAATTTACTAAAAATAGTAGTCTTGACAATTCGATTCAATTTTTCGATTTAATTTTTAATTTTAAGTTTAAAATTAAATTAAATTGTCGATTCTAACTTTAGAAATCGAATTGTCAAGACTTTCGATTTAGTTCGAATCGAATTATTAGAATTCGATTCGATTTCTCGAATCGACGCGATTAGTCTAATATTTTGTAAAAGCACTAGTATTGCGTTAGTATCTCTTATAATATTTAATAGATTATTAAACAAGATATACTATTAAGAGTAGAACAAACTTGCTTAAGAGAAATAATGCAAATTAAAGTTGTCTACAATTATGCTCTTTTTAAATATTATTATTACTTGTTGCACTTATAATAAGTTTTTCTTATTATATATTTTGTTGTAATTTTTTAGATGTAAATTATATTCTTTATATATATTTATAGATAACGCGTTAGTAATTTTATTATCTTCTCTCTTATTTCTTTAAAATATTAAGTTATATATTAATTGTTGCTATCAATATATTTATTAATATAGAAGTATGTTTTTTTGTTGTTATTCTCTAGTGCAAAGCTAGCGCAACTTAAATTATAAATTTTCGCTCTCTTGCAAAAGCGTTACAATTCTTGTATTATTAATATATTATATTCTTGTATCTTCTTTTCTTGCAATAATATTATTATTACTTTGTCTCTAGATTTGTAAATGTTATATTGTAATATTTGTAAACTAATTGCATTAAATTAGATTATTAAGTTTAAGTCAAATTCTTAACTTATTAAGATTTAATTTAGATTAGAATTTTAATATTGAAAAGTCGATTTAAGTTACAATATTAATATTAAGTATTCAAGTTAAGTTACAATATTAATATGGAATATTAATTCGAATTCTCGACTTAATTTGTCAAGATATTAGGTTTTCCTATAAATTATTTATTTATTTAATTTATTTGTTTAATTTTGATTTATTTATCTAAAATATAATAAATATTATATAGTAATGCATTAAAGTAATGCAAATAATCAAAACAAGACAAAAATAAATATTTATTTTATTTCTAAATTTGAATTTGAACTTTTCGAATTAAAAATAGAAAATTTTAATATTTTAATATTATTTTCGATTGCTTAACAATTTGAGTTAACAACTTAAATCGAATTGTAACTTAAAGTTAATATCAAGTTAAATTAAAATATAAATATCAAGTATTTAAATTAAGTTACAATATTAATATCGAGTATCTAGATTAAATTAGAATATTGAAATTGAAATTTAATCTAATAATTAATCTAAATATTCGAAGTTCTAATTGTTTTATTATTAAAGTTTCTTCTTAATTAATATCCTTTGTGTTAATATAATTTTTATCTTTTATAATAATATTGTCTTTACGTTAGCTTTTGTTACTTTACTAGCGCTACTTTAACTTCTAAGAGACAAACAACTAAGTAGAGAATTTTCTAAGCAACTTTTCTTGTTTAATTATTTTATAACGTTTTTCGCTAATATAGCGTCAATACTTAAAGAAATCGAGATTTTCGATAATTTGTTTACTTTTAACTTGCATTTAATATTCTTATTTATTCTTATTATAAATATTGTAGCAACTCTTAATATTATAACGAGATTTCTAAACTTATTTTTATTGCTTATTTTTATTATATAATAAATTAATTAAGTTTGCTTTATTGTTTTAATTTTTTTGTTTCTTTATTTATCTCTTAAAGCATTTTATATCAAATATTCGATAATTTTCTTTGCATAAATTGTATTGTTACTTTGTTTACTTTTTACTAATTGTATATTCAATTATACAATATTTTTTTATATAATATTTGTATCTTTATTTGTTTTTGCAATTGTATATAATATATTTATACTCTTAATATTTTAGATATTTTAATTATTAATGTATTTTGCATTTTTTATTGTAATGTTAAATTGTTTTAATTTAAGATTTATATATGATTTCGAATTAAATAAAGCAATTTGTTATTTTCTTGCTAGTTACTTAAACTATTATTAAGATATATTTTTGCTTATAATTATCTTTAATAAATTATTATATTTTGTTTATCTTTAAATTTAAATATATTTTTTCGCAAGCATTTTAGAGTATTTTAAATTTCTCTTTTTTTATATTTTCGAATATATCTTTTATTTTTATTTTGTATATTATTATATTAACGCATTTTTAACGCAAAATTGCTATTATTAAGATTTTCTTAGTTTAAAAATTGTTTTGCTTTAATATCTTCTTATTACTTTTGCATATTATTTAAAAGACTATTATTTTTTTATATTATTTAATTGTTAATATATTTTGACGTATTAATAATGCATTTGCAATAATTAAGTTTTGTATTAAATTTACAATTTTTTTTGTGTTTACTTTTTGCACTTTTTTGGTTTTCGAGTTTTTTTTAATTTATATTATTATTTTTATATTTTTAGTAAGCTTTTGCTTTAATAACGCAATAATAGCGTCTTTACATAATAATATATATATTGTAATTAAAGATATATCTTTAGTTATTTTTGTTTAGTTATTTTTTGCTTAAACTCTTGTTTGTTTTTTGTCTTTAATTTTTTTTTTTTTTTTTTTGATTATTTTTTCGAATCTTTTTAGCAATAAATTATTTTTACTTTAAGACAAGCTTAGCGCAACGTTGCACTAATATATATATTTATTAATTATATTAAACGCGATTCTTATCTTGCTCTAGAAAATTCTATTTTTAGCAATTGTTTTCTTAAACTTATAGAGTATTTTTATTCTTTTTATCTTTATAATTATAGTTTTCTTGTTTAATTAAATTCTTTGCAAGAGCGCTTTATAGATACTTTGTTTACTTGTTAACGTTGCGCTAGTTACAATCTTTTTTTTTCAAATTAAATAAGTTGCAAACGTTATAATTGATAACATTTCTTAGTTTCTGCTTAGATAAATAGATAGATTTTAATAATAGAATTTATAGACTTTTTCCAATTAATATATATTTTGCGATCGACTATTGTAGCTCGTTTCTTAATTATTTATATTAATCTTTTTCAAAATATATCTATTGTTGTTGCTATTACTATAATAAATATAAAAAAAGATTAAGCTTTGTTAATATCTTGCAAGCAAAACAAGACAACTTAATAGAGACAATAGACTCAATTTTGATAAAAAATTTAATTTAGCTTCTTAGTAACAAATATTAAGTTATAGATTTGATTAGTTTAAGAGCTAAATTAAATTCTATTAATTATATCTATATAATACAATATAAATTGCAATTTATATGTGCTATTTTCTTAATATCGAGTTTTCTTAATAATTATAATTGCTATTATTACAATATCTATAAGTTATTTTATTATTTAATTAATTTATAAACTTAATATTAAGATTATATTACTCTATTCTACTTAATTAAATATATAAATTCTAATCTTATACTAGATATATTAATACTAGTTAAGCAAGATATATTAGTGTGATCGTCGAGTTGAGTTTCAACTCGATCGAATTAACTCGCCCAATCTTGATCCTAGGGTTAGGCAAATTTCCTAGCTCAACAGGATGAGACGAGCGAAGAATGCGCGTCAAGTGTTTAACTCGACTTACTCGATCACGTGACGTCACGTGACGCGCTAACCATATGTGATTAGCGTAAATTCTGCACTAGCCTAATTGGGCTAGCTTGAATTCTGTGCCAACTTAATTGGGTTAGCGCATAGATAAGATAAGATAAGATAAGATAAGATAAGATAAGCGAATGCTAACGCGACGAAGTTAGCTTGAGTTCTTGGCATTGACTCGACGAAACCCGACCCTAGGATCGGGTTCGCCCCTTAACCCTGACCCAACCCTACGGGGCCCAAAAGGGTGAATCGAGTTGAGAAAAAAGTGTTCGACTCGACTCAACGATCACACTAAGATATATTAATAAATTCGAAAAAGAAAAGTTAACAATTTAAGATTGCAAATAATAAGTTAAAGATAATTAATTTAAATAGTTTGTCTTAAATCTTGTTAAATATAGTATAATTTATACAATTATTTGCGCTAATATTACAAAGATATTAGACAAAAAATTAGCAAAGTTTAAGATTCTTAGAAAATAAGAAAATTAAAAAAATATCTATAATAAAAAATTAATCAAATTCTACTAAAATTAAAAAGAGAAGATTATACTATTAAGTTTTAAAATAGTAAGAAGTTATTATTTAAATTATTTATAAGTTTCTATAGAATAAGCTAACAATATTTTAACAATATCTCGATAATATATTAGTAAAAAATTAAATTAAATATTTAGTCTTGTTTGCAAATATTTCTATTCTATTTCTATTAAAATTAAATAATAGATTATATCTATATATTAATTATAAGAATTAACTAGCAAGAGAATTATCTATACGCAATACTAGTCACAAACTTGTTAATATTACTTGCGATATTTAGCAAAGTTAAAAATATCTTATTTAATCTCGAGTTATTGCAAAGTTATTATTGTTATTATTTATTTAAATATATATAATATAATCGAAGCAATAATAACAACAACGCAATAATATTTTATTACTCAAATTTAGCGTAATTGTCGAATCGAATTTTAACTCGATCGAATTAACTTGCTCAATCTTGATTCTAAGATTAAGCAAATTTTCTAATTTAACAAAATAAGACGAGCGAAGAATGCGCGTCGAATGTTCAACTTAACTCGTTCAATTACGTAACGTTACGTAACGCGCTAATTATATACAATTAGCGTAAACTCTGCGCTAGCTTAATCGAGTTAACGCATAAATAAAATAAGATAAGATAAGCAAATGCTAACGCAACAAAATTAGCTTAAGTTCTTAACATTAACTCGACGAAATTCAATTTTGAAGTCGAGTTCGCGTCTTAATTCTAACTCAATTCTACAAGACTTAAGAAAATAAATTAAATTAAGATAAAAATGTTCGACTCGATTTAACAATTATACTACTCAAATTATTATTCTTAATTATAATCAACTAATACAAAAAAGATAAATATAATCAATATAATAAACTAATATACTTAAGTCGCAATTGCATACTATATTTTTTAAATTCTTTTATTTATATATATTAAGATATATAAATAAGCAAAAACGTAACAAGTAAGCATTGCGTAAAAGATACAAAATAATAATACAAAAATAAGATAAAAGAAATTAAGAATACTTTATATTTAGACTAGATTAATTGCGTTAAATTAAATTATCGAATTCGAATTAAGTACTCGACTAGAATTTTAACAATTTGTATTAACTTAATTCGAAAGTCTTAACAATTTGATTTCTAAAATTGAAATTAACAATTCAAGTCGATTTCTATACTTAAAATCGAAATTTAATTCGAAAAATTAATTCGAATTGTTAAGATTATTATTTTTAGTAAATTTATTATTTTTAGTATCAATTAATTGATAATTTAATAGAAATAGTCAATCTATTTAAATTAATTAATAAGTATATTAGATTGTTTTTATATTATACATTACTAATATGTATTATCTGGAAAATAATTAAAAAAATCTAAATTTAAACTAAATTTATACTATTTTTAGTATTCTTGACATTCTTGACAATTCGATTCGATTTCTAATATTAAAATCAAAAATTGACTCGAATTAAATTGGATTAATTTTAAAATAATAGAAATCGAATTAAGTTTTAAGTTAATTTCTAATATTAAAATTAATAGATTAAATCGATTCTTAAAGTTAAAATCGAAATTTGATCTAACAATTAGTCTAGTTTAAACTAATTATTAAGGATTGAATTTTATATAAATTCAATTCTTAATACAAATATTATATAAATATTAATTAGATTAGATTAAAATATAATCTAATGCAATTAGAAATTTGATTTAATTTCTAGATTTAAGAAAAAATCGAATTAAACAATTCGTTTATTTATATTTTATTGAAAGCCAAAACGCATAATAACTTTATACAAAGTTTTACAAAAATTAAAATATATAATAACTTTATATAAAACATTTTACAAAAATCGAAATATATGATAACTTTTTGAAAGTTTTATAAAAGTTAAAATATATAATAATTTTATATAAAATAAAAATTAACAAAAAGAATTTCAATACAAAAATTTTGTATATCTTTTAAAATTGCTTTTAAAATAATACTTTTATATAATTGCGCAAATCTATAAAGAGAAATTTTAAATTTTTCGAAAAATTGTTTTATTAAATATTAGATATAATATTAACAAGAAAACACACAAATTAAGAAAAGTATACAAATTTTATATTGTTAATAATAAATTTTCTTAATATTATAATTATTATAACAAAGAAATAAAAAAAAGATAAATTTGAATTTTTAACTTTTTTTAACGCAAATTATATAGATCTTGTATAGATTCTAATAAGTAATAAATTAAGTAAAAAAAAAAAAACTATAGAGATTTAAACACAATTATTATTAAAAACTGTTATTTATTGCTTTTAATTATAAAAATGCTAGATTATTTATATAAAGTAAAGCGTTTTATTATTTTTAATTTAAAAAAAATCTACTATTGTATTTATATTAAACGCAATAATAAATAGAAGATAATATTTTATATATATTATAGATATTTCAAGTACTAAATTATACTCTTTAGATTAGCAAATCTATTTGCAATCTTTTAGATTAATATTAACAAGATTTTGCAAGAATTAATTAATATAATTTGTATAATTTATATAATTTATATAGATAATATACTAGTAATAGCAATAATTCGACAAAGTATTACTATTATGTTAAATAAATATTAAAATATCTATACAAATATTTGCTATATATTAATTTAAAGAAGTATTAATTTAATATTATAGAAATTAAATTTCTAAACTCTATTATATTTATCGAAAATATATAAATAGATTCGAAAAAAAATTAAAACAATTAAAAAGTAATTTAAATTAAAATTTATTATAAGCTTTAGATATTTTTAGATTTTATAAACTTTTATAAACGTTTTATATATATATATATATATATTTTTTTTTAAATTTATATTCGATTTATTACTTGTTAGAATCTATACAAGATCTATATAATATACAATTAAAAAAAAATTTAAATTTAAATTTGTTTCTTCTTTTATTTCTTTGTTGTAATAATTGTAATACTAAAAAAAATTATTATTATTAATATAAAATATATATATTTTTCTTAATTTGTAAGTCTTCTTATTAATATTGTATTTAATATTTAATGAAAAAAAAAATTTAAAAAATTAAAGTTTCTTTTTATAAATTTACGTAATTATATAAAAGTATTATCTTAAAAGCAATTTTAAAAAATATACAAAAAATTTGTATTAAAACTCTTTTTGTTGCTTTTTATTTTATATAAAGTTATTATATATTTTAACTTTCATAAAAAATTAAAAAAGTTATTGTATACTTTATATATTTTGCTTTAACTTTTATAAAGTATTTTATATATAAAATTATTATATATTTCGATTTTTGTAAAACTTTTAAAACATTATTGTATATTTTAACTTTTGTAAAATATTTTATATAAAATTATTATATATTTTAATTAATATAATTGTTAAATTAAATCGAATACTTTTTTCTTAATTTAACTTATTCTTTTGAGTTTTGTAAAGTTAAATTAGAATTAAGACGTAAATCTAATTCTAGAGTCGAGTTTTGTTAAGTTAATGTCAAGAATTTAAACTAATTTCGTCGCGTTAGTATTCGCTTATTTTATCTTATCTTATCTATGCGCTAACTCGATTAAGCTAGCGCAAAATTTACGCTAATTGCATATTGTTAGCGCATTGTGTAACGTCGCGTAATCGAATAAATTAAATTGAACATTCGACGCGCATTCTTCGTTCGTTTTATCTTGTTAAACTAGAAAATTTGCTTAATTCTAGAATTAGAATTGAACAAGTTAACTCGATCAAGTTGAAACTCGATTCGACAATTACGCTAATTTTAATTCTTGTAGAACTTTGTACAAAGATATTATATATTTTAACTCTTCAAAATATATTATATAAAGTTATTATACATTTTAACTCTTATAGAACGTAGAATATTCTTAATTTTTTTGTTTTGTTTTTATGTTATTATTTTATATTTTTTGCACAATATTTGCTTATTATATTATTGCTTATCTATATAATTTAAAATATATAAATAAAAGAATTTAAAAAATATAATATGCAATTGCAACTTAAGTATTTTAGTTTATTATATTAATTGTATTTATTTCTTTTGCATTAATTAATTGTAATTAAAAATAATAATTTAAGTAATGAAATATTATTGTATTGTTATTGTTGTTGCTTTAATTATATTATACATATTTGAATAAGTAATAACAACAACAACTTTACAACAACTTAAGATAAAATAAAGAATATTTGACTTTGCTAAATATTGCGTATAGATAGTTCTCTCGCTAGTTAACACTTTATAGATTGCTATTTAAAAAAGTTATTTCTTTTACTAATTTATAAAATAAAATATAAAATTATAAAATTTAACTCTTTTGTTTTAATTTAATAAAATAAAGCAAATATTTTGTTAGTTTTACAATATTTCTATATTAACTTTACTACTTTATTACTAAAATTTAGATAAGAAGTTTAAAATAGAAACTAATATATCTAATTTTGCAATTACAAGTATTTTAAGTTAACAAGATAATAATAAAAATTAACGTTTAATAATATTTTAATTGCAAAAAATAATTTTAATAAAACAAGATTATAAGATATATAATTAAGAATTGTTAAGTATTATAATTGCCCTTGAGTAGTAAAAATATAATTTAAAGAACAACATTTATCTTATTAAGATATAATCGAATTACAATAATTTTAGAAAATTTATAAATTAAAAGAAACTAAACTTAAAACAAGCTTACTAAATACTTAAATTAATTATTTATAACTTTAAAATCTTCTATTATTTATATAAGAAAAATTCGACAAATAGATTATCGAAATATTTTAACTATAAAAACTCTTGTTATTAAATACTAGATTGCTATTAATATTATAGAACAATTTAATATTATTATCTAATAAATATTTGCTAACACAAAACGAATAAAAAAATTCAATCTTTAAATTATAATTAGCAAAAGTATTTACTAATAATATAAAAATCTTGCAACTATAAAGTAGAAAAAAAATCTTTATAAACTAGTATCTCTATTTTAACTAGTTAATATATAAATTGTTATCTTTAAAAATAAAACTTTAAAATTAATAATAATTTTTATTAAGAATCTTTAAACTAAAAATAATTAAAGTAAAAAAATATATATTAAAATTAATAAGTTGTTTATCGATATTTCGAGTAATTGATCTCTCAATTTCAAGATACTAAGATAACTCGAGTAACTTAAAGCTAGTTCTAGAGATATTCGAGAAGCAATCGAAAGCTTGCATTTAAGAAATCTAAAAAGATTTAACAAAAAGTATAATTTTGATATTCGAAATGCGCAACAAACTCTCGCAATACTTCGATTAAATCTTTACTTGCTATTTATCTATATTATAGTAATTTGTATAATAGAATCGAACAATTTGTAAAATTTCTATGCAAAAATAATATACAAATAAAAGTATCTTAAAGGTTTGCAATATAATTATATATTATATAATTAATTGTATTTGCAAAGTGCGTTTATAAATCTTAGCAATACAAAAATAAAATAGAATTTTCGCAATACAAGTAATATTTAAATAACTCTTGATTTATCTCTTAAGTTTTTGATAGCGCTCAAGATTTGTTTAAGATTAACTAGATTTACTAATATAACTCTAGAACTAAGATATTGACAGAACAACTTCGAGAACTCTAAGTTGTTAATTGCGTTCAAGAAGAATTATCTCAAATTACTAATATTTTATTGTTAGCAAAAAGTATAGACTTGAAATTAATAGAATTTTTTTAAATATAGCAAATTGCTCTATATTTTAGAAAATATAGTTATTGAAAAAACTAATTTGCAAAAATATAATAGCTCTTTAACAAAATACTTTAAAAATAAGAAAATTCTAAATCTATTTTAGAGAAAATATTTTTAACTTATTTGCGCAAAACAAATAAAAATATATATTAAAATATATTATATTTATTAATATATTAAAGTTCTATATTATAAATTATATAATAAATTTTAATTCTTATCTATTGCAAAAAAACTAAAAAAAATTATTATAAATTTTATTACAAACTTGTTATTAAACAAGCATTAAAAAATTATATATAATTTAGTTTTTATAATAACTAATTGCTATATTAAAATAATTAAATATGTATCTATAATTATTAGAATCGATATTATAGAGCTAGCGAAAAAAAATTATAGAGTAATCTTCGAGTCGAGTTGAATACTTTTTTTGGATTTAATCTAGACTAATTATTGAATAGAATCTCGATATTAATATTGTAACTCGACTCGAATACTTAATATTAATATTTTAATTTAACTTAATATCAACTAGCGTAATCGACAGATTAAGTTTCAATTTAAACAAATTGACTCGCTTAATCTTAACTTTAAGGTCGAGCAAAAGTTCTAGTTCAATCGAATAAATCGAACATATAAGACGCGTCGAGCGTTTAATTTAACTCGTTCGATTACGTGATGTTACGTAACGCGCTAATTATATGCGATTAGCGTGAATCCTGCGCTAGCTCAATCGAGTTAGCGTATAGATAAGATAAGATAAGATAAGATAAGCAAATGCTAACGCGACAAAGTTAGCTTAAGTCCTTGACATTAACTCAACAAAATTCGATCTTAAGATTGAATTCGCGTCTTGATCTTGACTCAATCCTACGAGGTTCAAGAGAGTAAATCGAGTTGAGAAAAAAGTGTTTAATTCGATTCAACGATCACACTAATATCGACTTCGAGTTATAATTCGATTTGAATTATTAATCTAAATTGTTAAGCAATCGAAAATAATATCAAAATATTAAGATTTTCTATTTTTAATTCGAAAAGTTCAAATTTAAAAATAGAAATAAAATAAATATTTATTTTTATCTTGTTTTGATTATTTATATTACTTTAATATATTACTATATAATATTTATTATAGTTTAGATAAATAAGTCAAAATTAAACAAATAAATTAAATAAATAAATAATTTATAGAAAAATCTAACGTCTTAACAAGTCGAATTGAATTCTAAGTTAAAAAATTGCTTGCAAAACTTACTAAATAAAATATAAGTAGTGTTTTTGCAATTGCAATATTTTTGTTAAATAGTCTTTATACTTTTTACTTAGCAAATATTGTTTATCTTTATATTAATCTCGAATTTATTCTTTAGTTAAATATCTAATATTAATCTCTCTATTTAATGCAACAAGCAAGAAGAAATCTACTAGCAAGATAGACAAAACAATTAACAAAATAGAAAAAAAGATGTTAAAGAGATAGTAACAAAGAGATAAATTTCAAATATCTTAATCTTCTATATAGATAGTTTTTAGATATAAATTAGAGATGTAAATAGAAATCGATCTTGAGTATACGCGAGATACATGTTAGATTTAAATTGATATCGAAAAATTGATAAAAATTCAAATTAAATTTAGTAGTAGAGAGGCGCAAAATCAAGTATCTTCTATAAGCTTCCTTAACTTATTAATTTGATTTGTTTACGAGATCGTCGGATTACTCGATTAGACTTAGTACGAAGGTGTAGTGTTTGGGCAAAGTGTAGATAGTGTCCGAGAGAATTAGGGTGGTGTCCGGCTAGTGGTTACCTAAAACAAACGCCGCCTTGATAAGGTAGGGCACCACTAAGCGGATAAGGCTTAGCTGAGCGGGATACCTGCGGATCGCGCCTCCGGTGGCGTTCTTTATCTAACTTTATCTAGCTTTAGCACTCCCGTGCCTTCTCTCCATAAAGGTACCATTATCCAAAAGAAGATAAGTCATGTATGGGACTACAAAGGTGAAAACGGTGATGATGAATTACCCTTGGAATGTCGCAACTTACTTGGCCATCGATTCGACGTCAACCTCGGTCACGGTTTGGAGCTATGCTATAAACATGTTGTGCTGGTATCTTGATTTTGAGTCTCCGGGCGTCTGCCATCAGATCTATTTTCCTCTCCACTATTCTGTTCTATTCACCTTGCCTGAGCTGAGGTGCTAGATTCATTGCTAGTACCCCAAGAAAAGCTGGATCCCATTCACGGATCGGTCCAGATGTCAAAGAACGGTGGAGGAGAGGCAGACGAGAACGACAAAGAAAGAGCCGCCGCTCAAGCTTCAGCTCATCTGGACAACCCTGCGAGAACTTCGTATCAAGAGAAAATCAGAGAAGAGGAAGAAGGAAGAACGCAAATAGCGGTCGCAAATGCCTGGAAAGGGCCGCACATCTCGTCTTTGCACGAAGTAGTCTTCGTGGCCATTCTTTGCAGCACCCAGCTGATCACGCAATCTGGTCTCGGCTTAGTTCTCGTTCCCCTTCAATCGATAGGGCTCAGTTTCGACGATGCGTCGGTTGGAGAACGCAGCTGGTTCTGCGCGGCTTACAGTCTCACCGTGGGCACCTTCGTCCTCATAGCTGGCCAGTTGGGCGATATCTATGGCTACAAGAAGATGCTGGTGGGTGGGTGGTTGTGGACCGGCCTGTGGGCACTGGTCGCCGGATTGAGCGTCTTCACCTCTTCGACCATCTTCTTCGACATCTGCAGAGCGCTCCAAGGCATTGGCACGGCTTTTCTTCTACCAAACAGCCTTGCTATCCTCAGCAGCGCATATCCACCCGGGAGAAAAAAGGAAATGATCTTTGCTCTGTTTGCATCAATGGCGCCAGTCGGATTCACGATTGGAGCTGTGCTTGGCTCGCTCTTCGCGGAACTGTCGTGGTGGCCGTGGGGATTCTTTACCACGTCAATTTTCTGCGTCCTGATGACCATACTGGCATACCTCTTTATTCCGAATAGACATGTCAAGCCCGAGCCAGAGGTGAAACAAGTGTTTGATTTGGTCGGAGCTTTGCTTGGCATCACCGGCCTTGTCCTCGTCAACTTTGCCTGGAACGAGGCACCGGTCGTTGGCTGGCACACCCCTTATACCTACGTCACCTTAATATTAGGCATTCTGAGCTTGGTCCTGTTCAGATTCCAGGAAATCAAGACTCCAAACCCGCTTATCCCAATGGACATCTGGAACGGCCGGGTTACATGTATCATAGTTTGTCTAGGTCTAGGGTGGAGCAGCTTCGGTGTGTGGGTTTTCTACACCTACCAGCTCATTGAGGTGGAACGAAAGGTTGGGCCTATCATTGCAGCCGCACAATTTGTTCCAGAGATGATTTCGGGGATTGTTGCAGCCATTACCACGGGCTACTTGCTCAGTCGCGTTGCGACAACCTGGCTGATGCTTGTGGCATCAGCGGCATTCTGCGCAGGCTGTCTTCTTTCGGCCACCGCGCCGGTCGAGCAAACTTATTGGGCTAACATCTTCGTATCTATGGTGGTCATGGCATGGGGGTACGTCCTTGGTCTCTGCCTCGAACCAAGGGTGAAAACATAGTACGATATAATCTGACACATTGTTGCAGAATGGATATTAGCTTCCCCGCTACGACTCTCATACTAAGCGATATCGTCCCTCCCGAACACCAGGGAGTTACCGCTTCGATGGTCAACACTGTTGTCAATTATTCCGTGTCGATTGGGTTGGGAATTGCAGGGACAGTGGACAGCCGAGTCAACGATGAGGGTCGGGATGTGTTGAAGGGGTACCGTGCTGCGATGTGGACCTCTGTGGGGCTGAGCGGGTGTGCGGTAATTGTTTCGTTGAGCTTTGCGAGCTGGATGAGGTGGAAGGAATCAGTAATGCGGAAGCAATAGGGACGGAACTAGAGTTCAATGAACTCGTTCAGGGTCGCTTTTCATGCCGTCTAGTTCATCATTTTTCTTTTAGTTTGTCACTGCTACGTGGCGTTCGATTCCAGGGTCTCTAAATACAAGCAGGCAGTTTCTCTACAACCGACCGCATATTCCAGTTTCGTACAGGAAGGCAGACGAACAACAGGAAGTCTGGGCAGGCATCAACGAGCCCCGTAAGACAGTAGTGCACTCTGCATGATGTCTAGGCGGTCAGACTTCATCATTGACTACTCTACTCGTCACTGGTTGACCCACCCAACGGTGTGCGCTCTACGGTGCATCTATTCGCGTGTTCAGTCCTAGACGCTGCATCCAAGTCTATACAGTCCTATACGCAACAACGGAACATAAGTACATCTCATCGCATCGAATGCAATTCGGCACTTCGTCAGAAGTGTCTTCAATCCGGACAACATATCAACAAGCGGCAAGGAGGACGGGATGAACATCCACTCCTCTCCCGTGTCGGCAATCTACCTACTCGAAGCTACTCTTGCTTCCTTGCGCGGGAGCAAGGAAGCCGAGATTGCCAGAAGGAGAACCACCAAAGATTTCCTTGTTGGGACTGGAGGAGCCAAAGTGAGCTCCGCCCAATGGGAACTATCCGCTTGCCCCGACTTTCTCTCCTTCATCACATGAAATACTGAGTATGAGGCATTTTATGATCTAGACACTCGGGTCTCATGCAATTGAGACATCAGGTCTCAAAGCTTTTTGTCTCTGGCTAAGTGATTGATCATCCCAGGCTCCCTAACCAGATCACCTAGCCATTATGGAGCAGGACGGGGATTGCTTCCAATGGCCGTCCACGGGTAAGAGGCCATTACGAGTGATCATCGTCGGAGCTGGAATCGGCGGCCTCACCGCTGGCATTGGTGAGCCAGCCACTCCGTTCATGGACTTAAAGACATCCCTGACCGTTGCCAGCCTTCAGGAAGGTCGGCCATGAGGTGCTCATCCTTGAGCAGTCTTCGAAAATTGCAGAGGTTGGCGCCGGGATCCAAATCGTCGGTTTCCTCTTCAAACCGAATCCAACTGTCTAAGCTGACATATTGAAAGCCCCCCAACGCCGCTCGTATCCTAAGACATCTAGACCTACTAGAAGATGTATTGAAGTATGCAATTGAACCGGCAGGGAACATTATGCGACGGTACGCAGATGACAAGGAGCTGTGCTCACGGACACACGTTCGCCCAGCATCTGAGAAGTACGGTGCACCAATGCTAGTTGTACACCGTGGGGACCTTCAACGAGTTCTTCATGCCTCTGCGATCAATGAACTCGTTGAAATTCGCACGAGCCAACAAGTGGTTAATGTGGACAGCAACTTCGAAGCCCGTGTGCAGCTGGCATCGGGAAAGTGGGTCCATGGTGATATACTTATCGGTGCCGACGGCATACATAGCCTGGTGAGGAAAAGAATAGCTTCTTGTTTAGGTGTCAACGACCGGATTGCACCCACGGGTGATTCTGCATATCGCGTTACCATTTTGCGGCGGAAACTAGCTGGAGAAGAAGAGATACTACAGCAACTCGATCGGGGCATCAGCACCAGGTGGATGGGGCCGAGAGGGCACATCATGGCGTATCCCATGCGCAAAGACCGTTCCTTATACAACATGGTCTTTGTGCGCCTTTCGAAGCCGGGGAAAGCAGACTCTGGTAATCTATGGAGTGAAAAGGGAGACTTACAAGAGATGATGAATTTTTACCAAGACTGGAGTCCGACGGTCAAGCGACTCATTTCGTATATTACACCTTCCGAGCTGATGGAATGGCCATTGAACATCCACACAACCTTGCCGAAGTGGGTGGTCAATAAGGTTGCGCTTCTTGGAGACGCATGCCACTCGATGCTCCCATACCTCGCTCAAGGGGCCGCTCAGGCCATCGAGGACGCCGGCGTCCTCGCCGTCTGCTTCTCCATGACAGCCAACGTGCCCTGCGCGCTGGGGGTCTACGAAGCCGTACGGAAGACCCGCGCGGAGACCATCCAGAGCTCCGCTACCGCCATGAGAGCGGTTCTGCACCTACCTGACGGGCCAGAGCAGGAAGAACGCGATCGGAACATGAAGGGCGCGGGGAAACCTGGCGCAAAGAATCCCGATCTCTGGGCGGACCGAGCATTTCAAGACCTCATGTGGGGTGTGGACGTCATGAGCGAGACACAGGCAAAATGGGATGCGTTAAGTGGCGAGCTATTGATGCAGAGACCTTACAGTGGTGGGCACGAAAAATCCTGATGCTGCCAAACTTGCAGGTGCCATCTTAGAGGGTATAATATAGGCGCAATACTAAATCAGAGGAGCATCTGCGCCGAATTCCCGCAATTTCTTATGATCGAAGCTGACAATTCAATCAGTCTTGAGCGTCGTCATATCAGGTTATTTTTCTCTCCTAGCATATCTTTCAGTATTTTTTTGTTCTTGACTATGATAAAGTCATATGTCGATGCTGTACCGTTGTCTTGTTTTGTCGATGTGCAGTATGCACGTGTAGAGCGTGTTACAGGCTTGGTTTCTGGCAACATCAGGACTCTTGGTGCCCACCAATTAGGCATCCGTGAACTCGCGAATAATGGACCATGCTACCCGTCTATCTTCGACTTCGCATGGAGCACGTCCCAACATGTCCTTGACTGATGTATCTCTTTGATGTCTGTTCCTCGACACTCGAAGACTCTTGGTATCGTAGCTCGTTTCTTTGCTGACTTGTTTTGGTCTCAAGCTTCTCCAATGTGTAGAGCCTTGTTCGCAGGTGTAGGACTCCTATTGCCTATGTGCGCCAGACTTTAGGCCGCTGGTCTTCGGAACAGATACGGCGTACGTGTCCAGGATGTACCACTTGAGAGGTTTGAAACTACCTCCGTAGCCTCGCATCTCGGATGGATGAACCCTTGCGGCTTATGTCATGGATAGGCGCTCCTCATGTCCCTGTTTTTGCCCTTGATCATTCGTTCACTCGCTTTTAGCTATTGCTTGAGATTGTAGCTGCGGTACGGCTGACCCGGGCGCTGAATCGGTGTAGAAATCACGGTTGAGCGGCTTTGGATTAATCACATAAGGGATCGCTGTCGGGCTTCATAGTGAAACAAAAGAACATAAAGCAGCGAATTGTTTGCCCTCACTAAAGAATCTTTTGTTTCGGATGCGTATATAGACTTGGCGACCTAGACGGATCAATATTATCCCGTTGCCGCGCTCGAAACCACCAAATCAAAGCAGCATCAATTCCATGAAAGTATCAGCACTTCCACTGGGTGCCTTCAGATCGACAATTCTCAATCGCGGATCTGCTAGTTCGAAGAGGGCACCAAAATCCTCCAGCGTCCGCTCTTTGCTCCCAAATTGCACCATCATCTGCATGTCGAGAGCGCGCATAATCTTCTCGGTATGATTGGGCAGATTGCCGATGGGCGCAAGAATCTGTTCGGCCACGAGAATGCGTGCGCCTTCCTTCATGGTTGAAGTCAGCGCTCGTAGGATTTGGACGCATTCACGTTCTGACCAATCGTGGAGGATATGTCTAAGGAGATACAGATCGGCATCCTTGGAAGAAGCAGGCTGAGCGTCAAAAAAGTCATGGGCAATGAAATGGACCCTGTCTTTGAGGCCGTCAGGGATTTTCGTATCCGCCTGTTCTTCCAGCTTCGTGGAGTCGTGGATCGTTATACAGAGTGCTTTGTTGGCCCTTGCCAATGCTATTCCCACAGAGCCATCGGCGCCCCCGACCTGTGGACAAATTTTTTAGCTCTGTTAATGAAAACCCATCTGTGTTTCTTTTTGGTTTCCTTTCATTCTTTCTCTTCTTCTTGTGTCTCGGTCGAGAAGAAGGAGGGGAAAAGCTCACGTCTATCACAGTACCAGGTCCAAGTCCAGCCCAGTCGTAGCCGTTAACAACATGGGAGACGTCATGCGCGCCTCCGCTGGTGATTAAGGCCATATACTTCCCATATTCCTGTGTCGATGTTGGAGATTTTTCGGCATAGGTCCACCATGTGTCAGGCGTCGAATGAGTGATTTGAAAGGGTGACCTGCTTGCCTTGGATTGAGAGTCTTGGGACTCCTTCAAGGACTCCAGTAGCTTCAAGGTCGACGGGAGACAGATCTCTAGTTGGTAGCTCAACACTGGAGACATTGCTGGGATGACTCTGGAAACCTCAGTATGCGCAACATAGCCGACTTTGGGTTCACAGAAGACGTCGTAAGTCATTGCTTGACGGAGCAGTCTGACAAGGATCTCTAGTGGGAGATTACAAGCCTTAGCGATCTCATATTGGGAGACATGGCCATCCGCGGGGACCATCCCGGCAATACCATAGTGATTGATTATCTGAAGGGTAATGAGATTGTGCTTGTCCTGTGAATGCCTTAGTACGTAAGTTCTCGACAGTTCAAGGGCACAAATATTTGGAAGGAGCCATTGCAGCGGAAGATAAACGCTAGTATAGGGGCAGCTGATTCCTTTCCGGACGACCTAAGGAAAAGAGGGTCGATACCAGTTCCATCGGATTCACGCTTACCAAGCACAGGGGCCTCAAAGAGAGACAGATCAAATTTCAGATGATATGCCAAAGAACATCTAACGAGAGGAAACATAGCTATCACATAGCTTGTTCCTTTACAAATTGGATAGTACTTACAATCAAGACCATGTTCTTCAGCAGCTCAGATGGTCCAGCAACCAGATTCAGCAGAGTCCGGCATGAGTCGATGATAGCCAACCGTGCTTGCCGGATTTTCGCATCGCCAGAAGCCTCAGCCTGAATAGCTATCTGGTCTCCATATGGCTGAGCCTTGATGTCTAGGCTTCGCTCGAGAACTTGCACATTTTTGGCTATCTTTCCTGCCAGACCACCAACAAGGGGTTTTGGAGAAGAGAGCTCAGGAGTGACCATCTGACCTTCAGAGAAACGGAGCTTGCTCTCTAGAGGTTCGAAATCCAGGCTCTTCTTGAGGATTTGTGCATCGTTCGCTGTCTGTCCTACCCGGTCGACGACAAACGCATCTCGAGCAGAGAGCACAGAAATCATCTTGAAAGGCTTGAAGCTACAAATACGTTAATTGTCTGAAAGACTACGTTTCTGAACTAGTTCTCTGGAAAAATATGATGGACTGTAAATAGGGAAGCCAATAACTCCAAGCCGAACTCTATAGATAGACTTTGGTGCATACACTGTCCGAAGAAAGTACGTTCACGAACAGACACCAAAAGGATAAGCGGAAACAGGAGGATGGCTGGAAACATGACGATCGATGATTGCGACAACATTCCCCTGACAACATTCCCGCTTACAGTTGCAATGACCCGAAGCAGAATCTAAAAGAGTAAGGTAGTCCTTTTCTCCTCCGCAGCGTATCCCAAAAAGCATTCATTTGGATCCCGAGCTTCATAAGTCGAGACTAGTATAGCTCGATAGAACTACCTTTTGGGTCCTACCTTGGGACCTTGGAACATGTTGCGATGAATTTCCTGAGGGTGCGGCGCGCATCAAGACTCCGCAATGTCTCTAAAGTCCTATCTTGTAGCTTCATCTCCGCTCAGTATCAGACAGATTTAACCAATCTAACACGCATCCACACCCCGCACATTCTACCACTAAAGCCAGGTATGTGAAGCCGGAAGACACATGGGAGATTGGGCGGAGACGAGAACGGAAAACGGAAGAGAAAAATTCTAGATCAAAGGAGTACTACTAGAGGAAAGGGGTTTAGACTGATCCTGGACTTTCTCTGGCCCCGTCAGTGAGGACGTCTCAGGCAAGATCCACTGACAAGGACTCCGAATCAGGCTCTGTGCCCGATGGGGTAACGGAATTCCGAGGCATAGGCATTATGAGCACTTATACGCTGTCATAATGCAGAATTGGGTGAATCCAAGGTACCCACGTAAATGGACTGGAAGATCAAAGGTGTCCGAAAAAAGATTGTCCAGTCTCACCGGCCCGAACTACACCATAGAATCAATGGTCAAAGTGACGGATTCACGACGCTCAAATGTCGGTTCTTTGAGGAAAGGCGGTTGTGGGAAGGATATCGGTTTGATAATAGGGTGTTCAACATGAGAGACAGACAGATACAAGGGACAATTCTGATCTTTGAGATGTCAAGGCATATAGTCATTTCAGCCCCCCTTCTTCCTACTTGAAGTCACGATTCCGATGATGTCCTAGCCCCTGTAAACCCTTCAAACAAGCCGAAGATAGAGCTTCGTGCTTGATCATGCTAGCTGCTTAAAACTGCGTTCCCACATGAATGCCTCCATCAGCCAGGATGTTTGCTCCCGTCACAAACGAACTGAGCGGACTCGCCAGGAAAACGACTACATTCGCGATCTCCTGCGGATCGCCCAACCGTTTCAGCGGAACTTTCAATCTCTGCTCTTCCACCCAAGCGGGATCCAGCTTCATGTAGAGCTCCCAAGGACCACCTTTGGCAAGGATCGGACCGGGAGAGATCGCATTGACGCGGATGCCCTTAGGTCCAAGGGAATGAGATAGTTCCTGGACGTGTTGTAACTGAGCCGCCTTGCACGCCCCATACGGAGCTGCTGGGGCCCGGAAAAATTCCCTGCCCATAAAGGAGCTCTGGACAATTATCGAGGGGTTGGGCGATCTCTCGAGGAAGGGAAGTGCTGTCTCAACCATGTTCACAAATCCCATGACGTCAATGTTGAAGCTGTTTTGCCACCTCTCTGGATTACTCTCCAAGTCCATCTGGGAGGCTAAATACAAGAGGGCAGTATAAGCGATGCAGCCACGACATTCGGCTGAAGGGGGCCCACGAACCATTTGCGATCAAGATGTCAATCCTTCCCAAGCTGGCTCCAGCTTGGTCAACCCACTTGGCAATATTCTCCCTAGAGCTGATATCAACGGAGGAGCCGAATGCGCGCGCCTTGTTTGAAGGCCCCAGTGTAGTTTGAAACTCGGCGAAGTCTTCCTCGCTGACGTTACGCGCGCAATACGAGACATTGACACCCTGCCTGACAAGGTTCTCGACAATCGATCGGCCCAAACCACGAGTGCCACCTGTATCCCAACGTCAGCGATAGGAGCGGGTTTCGGTTGGGGCAAAGGATGAAAGGTTGATTTCCAGTAATGTACCGGTCAACATGGCATGGTAGCCTTCGAGTCCAACATCCAAGACCATGACCGCGGCGTGATCGATTCGGATATAAGCGTCTGTTGCAGGTTACTCTTAGCGATTGTTGAGAAGACGTCGAGCTGACTCCGTAAAAATTGATACATGCAATTTCTCTCGTGGATCTTTCAACGTCCGAGGGATGCAACAGCACATATTTGTAGAGCACCAACCGTATCGGTGAGTCTCATGATTACTGTCTGAGCCTGGCTATTAGGGTGTATTTAGTAAAAGGAGCAACCGAAAGGCTTTGATGTTCACTCCAGGTAACTCCGCGGTGAGATGCGGCCTAATTTGGTGTGAGCTCCGAAACTCCTTTTTGCAGAACATATGGACCGCATTTCCCCCGAATTAGCTCTAAACCCACCCTCCTCGCTGATGTCTTCGTTGATGTGGGCCTTTTTCGTTAAAGGAGATCAAGGCATCTCGAATCACTCGTAGTCAAAGTATTCACGGTGACGAAAAATGGTTGTTTCAGACCGTCGAGCCCGTATTTGTTGATTCTGATGATTTTGAGAGCTTCCTCACCGCCATATCATCCTTGTCGCTGCCAGACCAGCCGTTCGCTAATTACGGGCATCGATCATCTAGTCCCAAACATCTTCCTGCCATCTCCGTAGAGTCCGTATCTTTGCCATGAAGTCTCGAAGCTGGCGGTCATCCCAGGCATTGAACAACTTCAGTGCCTCTCCGATCCTCCTGACCACCTCACGGGCCATGTTCGCGGAGCCACAGATGTAGAAACAGCAATTGGTTCCCATGAGCTGTCTACAGATCTCGGTGCTGCGTTCTGCAATGCGGTCCTGCACGTACATCTTCGATCCATCGGCCTTGCAATCGTGCCTCGAGAATGCCGTCACCATTTCAAACGTGCCTTCGATGACTTGCGCAAGGTCTTCAAGTTCCTCCCGGTAGAGAAAATCCTCTTCCGGTCTTCGACACCCGAAGAAAAGTGTCATTCGTCCAACATTAAGCCCTATGCTCTTGAGTCGAGCTCGTTCTTGAAGGAAACCTCGGAAGGGAGCTAAGCCGGTTCCAGCGGCGATCATGACGATTGGGCATGCAGATGCTTGTGGCAATCTAAATTTGGATTTCTTGACTTGAGCGAAGAGTTTGCCACCTTGAAGAAGGTTGTTTGGACCATCCAGAGCGTATGTCAAGCCATGGGGGTGGGGTTGTGGCCCTCCTTCCTTTTCAACGACTAATGACTTCTGGAGAGCGAGTAGATAGTTCGTTGCAAGGCCAAATGCGTGGCTCTGAGCATCCTGTTGGTGCTCTCTGTTAGATACAACAACCGTAATCGCGGCCTGCCGTGGCTGCACTACAGACGAGGAAGAGATAGAATATAGTCGAGGATGGATGGAAGGAAGGCTCTCTAAGACCCAAGACAGGGGGAGTTTATCCCATCCTATATCGGAACTGGCTGTAAGTTCGAGAAGTTGGCCCAGGTTCAACTGCTTGTTGAGAAAGTCTGCATGTGAATCTTTGTCCTGTCCGATCTTCCTGAGGAAGTCCTCGGCAATATGATCAGGCGCAAAGCGGACCAGGGACTGTATCGTGTCTCTTGAGATCGGAGCGCATATGGCAAGATAATGGTTGAAGAGCGCATGAAGGGAGCTCGGTGTAGGAATAGTCGCTTTGGCGGAGGAATCAAGTGTCTGAACAGAGATAGGGATGTCTTTTTTCTCCTTCCGCCCTAGGACATCCAACAACCTTTCCACTTCAACATCTGGATTCATCGGCCAAACAGATAGATGGTCACCAGTCTTGTACTGCATTTCATGATGAGCAGACAAATCCACTTCCATGTGCAGACGATGCCGAGATGAACGCGGGCAGAGGTCTCGGCTTACTTTGACTGGCACCGCTTGAATAGGCGTAGACGCTTTTTGAGCGAGTGGCACGCCCACATGGATCCTACTCGTCGGTTCATCTTCGAGAATAGCGATGGTAGGCTCGTAGGTCGGGTCATATTCTTTATAACCGAGGGTATTTCGGAAGACGGAGAAAAGCTGTTCCCTCCAAACCATGAAGTCTTCTTCTGTCCCGCCCTTTGAACCGTCTGCACGTCCAACAGGCAAGAACGCGTTTGCACCCCCTTTATCAAGCGCTTGAGTAATCACATCAATGACGCGGTTGTAGTACTTGTAATTGCTATCTCCTAGCCCAAAGGCAGCGTACTGCAAGCCACTTAGACCTAGCTTCGTGCTCTTAATCCAGTCCCAAAACGCTGCAGTGTTGTCACTCGGATCTCCCTCTCCATACGTCGCGAGCATGAAGATGACCTTTTTCGCGGGTGGAATAGACGCAATACTTTGGGGGTCGAAATCCGAGATATCTGCGACTAAGAATCCAAGACGAAATCGATTGTGGAGGTCTCTTCCGAGACGGTTGGCGAAGCTTTCTGCAGTACCGGATTGCGATCCCCAAAAAAGAACAACATCCTTGTGTGTCTCTTCTAGTTTCTTTGCAACGTCTCTGGTCTTCTTCCGCGCTTGCTGCTTAAATCCTTCGCCTTCCTCCTGACGTCTTTGAAACCACAAATGGTGAAGGGGATCGGGCTTGTCCCACACGATTCCTCGCAGGAGGTGAATGGCGAGTCCCACAATGACGAAGACAAGTGCAGCAACGTCGTCAGTATTCAAGGATCGGGGCAACTTCGCCAGCTCGCCGAAGGCGATCGGTCCTGGAGCGAAGGAGACCTTTGTTGACATTGTGATAGATTCAAAGGAATTGATGGGAGGGTTAGGAGAATTGCCGACGCAGGAGGGAAAAACCTTGTGAAAGCGGTTTCTGTGAGTGTTGCGCGTCAAGCTTGCTACTTCTCTGCCTCAGTAGCCAAGGATGAGACGTCCAACATGTCATCATCTTCCCTGTGCAGCTTCTACCAAAGAGAGACCTAATGAGAGGTAAGACGATGTGAGCCAACAGAAGAAAAAGAAGAGACCTCTTGACTAGCCAATGCCCAAAGTGGATTCAAAACGGTAGGGGAGATGTCCTGCGAGTGGATTGAGATTGTTAAACCAGGCTTCATGTGGTCCCTGCGGCCCTCTTACTTCTGTGTGGGCGAGGATGCCGTTGGTCAGAATGGCGTCTCGTTGACCCCAACTTCGCTCTCGTCGTGTGATACTCTGTGTTTGATGCGGGCCCGACCCAGTTCCCTTTGACCAAGCGGTCCGTTGCTTCGGTGGAGGCACCTTAGAAGGCGACAAAGGAGTCAAAGAGATACCGCATCTGGGGAAACTTGGCAATTCCTTAATTATGCCGAACATATTCTGCTACCCAATGGAGTTCATCACATCCGTGAGGTGCGATGCTATTTAGACATAGAAGACTCTATTGGGACAGGTTGCGCAGATTTTTCCAGTTGGGAAGTACTTCTTTAAGATAGTACGGTACTGTGCTTAGGTTTACACGCTTTGAGGTCCGAACTCTCGACTCCAGGGACCAAAAAGGTTGGAGGTCTTGAACAAGCAACCGTGTTGATGGGTGGTTATTCCATTGCCCCTTCGGGCACGCTCAGACCGGAGTTAACTTGAATGGTACTCCGTACTCCTTCCCACCTAGTAATGCAATCGACCCGGTAATGCAACGGCTAGTAATTTTAGTGCAAAAGTCAGGGTTACAAGATCCAACCCTAATATTTATGCGCCAAAATCACTAGCGGTTGCATTACCGGGTGGATTGCATTACTCGGTGAGAAGGAGTAAGTCCGAAGTGACAGATGGCGCACCGCTGCGAAAACTCTCCAGTCTCCCCATCAAGCTTTGTCGTTTGCTCCGCAAATCAATCCGAATCAGGTGATTATTTTATACAGGAGAGAATCAAAGGAGTACTCGCTATTTATCTCAATATGTGGCGTCTCCTTGTCCGAGATGCTCCTTATGCGCAGAAGTCTGAAACACACCGTCTGACGGACACACATCTTCTGGTGTACGATGTACGGAGTAGGGATTTCGAGTATCTTTGAACAGGAGATGCGCACCCAATCATATATCTCTTGACTCAGCCCCGACTTGCCAGAGAATTTTGCGTATGATGACAATGGCTCCATTTGTTCCATACCATGTCTCCGCCGGGAGTAGCAAGATTGTGAGGTAAGCAATTCCTCGACATCAGAAGCTGATGTTCAGAAACTAATGGCACTACTCTCAGCTTTGGGGGCCTTCTTACCACCGAGTTTCTTGAGCCACCGCCAGGGCGAGGCTTCCACTTCCGCCAAACTTACAAGCCAACGCTCAATGTCGACGTCCCCCCAGCTCTACAACGACTGCTAGACAGCGCCCTCAAACCACAAGGTCCTCCGGCGCATATGCACCGATACCAGAGGGAGTATTTTTCCGTCGAATCCGGTGTCTTGGGCGTCCGTATCGATGGCGTTCCACATACGAAAACAGCGGCGGACGGCGAATGGTCTGTCAAAGCAGGCACGTTTCACAGCTTTTTCCGGCACCCTGACTATGAAGGACCCATGACCGTCCATCTTAGTGCCTCAGACTCGGGGATGGATTACAAACTTGACCGGGTCTTCTTTGAGAATTGGTATGGCTATTGGCATGATGCTCTACTCCACCACGGCAAGATGAATTACATTCAGTGGCTCGCTGTACGTGCTCATGTTTCCTGCAATCTTCAAATCATACTTTCCTTCTTTCCCTCTTTGGAAGATTGCTGATCGCAAAATGGCAGATATACGACGCCGGAGACGCATATCCGGACCTACCCACCTGGCTGCCATGCCGCCGCACGTTATCCTATTGGAATGGCGTGGTCGTTGGGCGATGGCTCGGAGGTCTTCTAGGATATAAACCGTTTTTCAAAGAATACACGACTGATTGGGACTACGCAGTCGCAAAGATGAAACGGTCGTTCTTTCAGAAGCGTCTAGTCCAGGATTCGTATTCAACAGCTAAATCCTGGGAAGAGCAGGTCAAGCTTTCGTCGGGGCCTAAGCCAACTAATGCGGAGTATGAGTCGTGGACGACTGATCTTTCGCTGAATGCAAAGGAAGACGGAAATGTCAAAGCAATTCCGCTTGATTGTAGCATTACGCCTACCAATGCCATTGATAGCCGCGCCTCCAAAAGCCACTGGACTTTGTTGAATGAGAGATAGAGAGGTCGTCGGAATAAGGAAATTTGTCTCATATTGTAAAGTCGCAGAGGAGCTGGCGAGAATATCAATGATGTTAACTTCTCTAAGAATCAGAGGTGAGTTTTGAAAGCGAGGGTTGTCGGCATGACTCCGTGCCTAGTTCATTAAGAGGATGTAAAGCATCTGTCCTTCCCCATCTCTGAGGAAGTGTTCAGCATTACGAACTAGAACTGCTCATACATCAAAATGTCTCAATTAATAGGTCATGCATGGTACCTATCTTGGACCTTAACAGCTCGACTGAGGGTTTAGCGGTCATGAGCATTCCAAATACCGTTCCATAGTATTCATGATGGTATAGTATTCATGATTATGGAATTCACGAGCTGTGGTGGGCAATCCATTTCTTCCCCGTCCGTCGTCTCTGCCCGTGAGATTGCTAATCCTCCCGCTTAGGTCGGCCTGATAGGGTATAAATTTGGGATATAGACGCGTTCGATAAGGGATTTTCTCGCGATTTCGCTTAGGAGTACATGATTCGAGAAATTAACATTCATTCGTTTGCGGTCTGTTTCATATCGACGGCGAAGATCACGCCCCATACTTTCCTACCAGACGGTCTCCAACTCGGGGTCGAAGTCAATACCCGCAAGCCTCTTCGCCTCATCTAACCATCCAGAAACCCGCAAAGTTCCTTCGAAACCAATGAGAAGCCCGTGACCCTTGCCTTCAGAACGCTCTTGTTTCTCACGCACAGCCTCCGCCATGACATCTGCCTGGTACCAGAGGCCCCATCCATACACCTCCTTGGTGATCGTCTCTTCAGTCTCAAATCCACTCTTGTCCAACTTGTCTGGACTATAATACTGAATTGTGAGAGACTCAGGCGGGATTGGAGGGAACGGCAGCGCAACTTCAGCTCGGGTGCCCTGAATGCGGATGCTCGGGGCGTTCTTCTTGCGGAGAAGCTTGTCTTGAAGCCCTAAGCTTGCAGAGCCGGGAATCGAGGAGCTGAGCGTTACGATGGCGGTCACTGGAGGGTCGGGGCGGGACAAGATGACGGTCGTGATGTCGTCAATAGGATCACTTGGAGTATCATGTTTGATTGTCTCAGCATACACGACCTGAAGCGGCAATGTTGATGGGGTCGAATTCAGGGCCAGATCCACCCATGTGAGTGGATAGACGCCAATGTCAAGAAGAGATCCGGATCCATTGGCTTTGTTGAGAAATCTCGATGAGGGTGTCAACTGTGGGTCCCCAAAGATCGGCACGGAATAGTCGGCGATTATCCGTTGGACTTGACCCAGCCGTGGGAGCAGGTGTTGTTGGAAGTACTTGGTGAGAGGAAAGTAGCGGGTCCACATCGCTTCCATGAGCACCACGTCGTTCTTCTTCGCGAGCGCGCCGAGTCGCTCGAACTGCTTACGGTTCATCACCGCCGGCTTTTCGAGCAGGACATTACGGCGCTGTTCAACAGCGGCGCGCGCATGCTCGAAATGAACCGAGTGTGGCGTGGAAATATAGACAACGTCGAAATCTCCAGACTCCAGCATCTCCTCGTACGACGTAAAGATTTCCACATCTTTTGGATTTGGGACTTGATGAGCGGTCAGCCATTCTTGAGCGCGTTCAACCGATCCAGTAGTTGAAAGCGTAACAAGCTTATGTGTGATGTGATTCGAGGCGTCCCGCGGTAACTGCAAATCCCTGATGAACAGCTCGGCAATTCCTGATAGACCGAGGAATGCCCAGCGACATTGGAAGGATATGGCAGCGGACATAGTTACTTCATGGGAGAACTTTAAGACAGAAGAGTATATTGAATGATATCGACCAAGGCAACACTATGAATATATCTGTCCCGACTAACAGAGAGCACAACCGAAACGCCCGCCTTAAGAGGCAACATACCCAGTTTCGGAACTCCGGAATCTCAAATATCCCTTTTGAGAACTTGACTCTCATTCTCCTCCGAGCTTCGCTCATCGCTCCATAGTATTGTTAGCCAGATTGATATTAGATAGTAAGTAGCTTAGTTAATACAGGTGTTAGTTTTGAATAAATCATTGCGAAACGCCAAGCTTGGCGAATTATGATAGTGTTGGTCCAGTGTCATCATTAGTGAAAGGGAGCGAGCACAGATGGAACATCTAGCATTCGATGTGCCAGATCACAGATTTAAGTACTTTACTCCGTACAGGGCGTAGTTTACTGGCCATTAGCGTTGTCATAACAGTTGCAAATCCTTGGCTTTAATCTTACAATGCACCCCTCAATTTTTTGTCAAAATCACTCTAGGTTGATTTGATTAACTTTCGCATTTTCTTGATTTGATTTGTCAAAGATCTCACATATTAGACTAGACTCTTTGCGTTCCACAAGTCGACTTCGTTGATAGAATTTGATCAAGATTTGAAGCAGTTGTTGTTGCCACAAGTTTTACATGTTTGAAACTAGTTCAAGCGATTGTCTCTCTTCAAAAGATAATCGAAACACAGAGTCTTTTCATATTGATAACTTGATCGAAACGTTCTTTGATTTTATAGCAACTATATTGGCTTGAAGCGCAAAGCTTGTTCTATTGATTTACAGATCTTGACATTGAGATCTAGAAAATTGCGAAGGTTGATAAAATCGATCTAGAGTGATCTTAACAAAAGTTGGGGGGTGGATTTAGTGATGCTATATTATGGTAAAATGCGCGGACTTACCGTATTACGATAAAATAGAAGGTTTTGCCTCGTAACACGTAAAACGCGCTAGACTCAATCTGAAAAGCCCTAACCCTAGTACGCTAGTTGATTTAGGTTAGCGTCTACCCAGGTCTTCACCAGGGTTGCATGAAAATACTGTTTTCTGGCATTTAGAAGCTTCGGTAGTCATCTATCTACGCATATATCTATATATCTGAGATATATTGGGGGAATCAGGTTGTTCTTATCGATTTCTGGTGGTATTTGCTTCTAAAACAGAGAGATATCTCATGATTCTCGTAGATCTAACTTATTTCGCCATGAAGTCTGCCCGATAAATGATCACTTTACATATTATCCTGGGGATTTCGATGAGAAACAGCCAAATCTCCACGAAAAACACACCAAAAGAGCCGGGATTTCTCTATTATCTCCTTCTCTACTAATAGAAGCTTCAGGCATCGCAAAGGAGGCAGTAAACCTCTATAATCATTGCATATTTGAGGTCGCCAGGCATCAAATATATGCCTATTAATAGGCCCCCCCCTACTAGCGCATTTTACGCTTTTACCGTAAAATGGAAAGCATTTTACCGGTAAAACGTCGTTTTACCAGTAAAACGACGCTAGCGGTAAAATCCTTTAGCATCACTAGGTGGATTCCAAAAATAAAGCCGAGGATTTGCAAACGTTATGACAACGCTAAAAGTCGATTTTGGGCTTAGCGTTTTTCAAACCCACCTGCGGCCTTCAAACATAGCACGAAGATGTCACTTCTAGTAACGCTGACTTTCTGGAGCTTACAGCATATAGATCATGACGGAAAAGTTGTTGAATAGAGACTAGCTATTCGTCCTCCCGCGTCGACCCCATGAGAACGAAGAGCAAGGTGACCGAGTTCGGAGCGGAGCGGATTAAGTCTGCGATCGTAATGCCGATTGCTATGGGCCAGCAATGAGCAAGGCAGGCCAAGATGTAATGGATGATGCTCCGCCGAAAGTGGACGTCCACGACTACGGTGGCGGCGACGACGTGCGACCGCCATTGCCGCCACGACCCAACGTTCAAAGCACCCTGCAGAAGCCTCCAAGACCACAGCTTCAACCCACGGCCACTACTGCGCTGTCGCTTACCGATATCCATACACAGTCCTTTCAGGATGGCTCACGGGAAACGTATGCTGCACAGGCTGAGACAACATCTTTGGGGAGGTTCCCAAAGGGTCTGGACAGCATCCGGCGGCTCAAAGGTCATCACGGAAGCGAGGCCGATTCTGCCAGCGTAAGAAGCTACGCTCCAACGCTTGAAGCAGGTGGAGACGTAGAAAGCCTGTTGGGAGAGCTTCTGGGCGCAACCCCCGAAATGCCTACCTGGAGGCTGGCTGGCGAACATACAGAGGGTTCCGATATCTTCGAGGCTACTGAATATGAGGATGAGGATAATGTCTCAAACTTCGACCATGAGTTTGATGAGATGGACGAGCTAAGAGCAGATGCGGATAACGAAGGTGAGGATCACCAAGCCTGATACCATACCGCTCACTAAAGAACCGACTGAAGAACAGCTCCTGGCCCAATGGAAAGCAAAGAAAAAGCACTTTTTGATTCTTTCGTCGGCTGGGAAGCCTATCTACAACCGTCACGGAGATGATAATCTCATTTCTGGCTACATTGGTGTCGTTCAAACCATCATATCTTTCTTCGAAGGTGCTCGAGATCAGCTCAAAGGATTTACTGCGGGGGGCTCGCGTTTTGTTGTAATGTCTCAAGGGCCACTGTATCTTGTCGTCATCAGTAGGCTTGGCGAAAGCAACTCTCAGCTACGCGTACAGCTAGAAGCTTTGTACATGCAAATTCTGTCAACGCTAACATTACCTACCTTAACTCATCTCTTCTCGAACCGTCCATCGACAGATTTAAGACGTCCGCTACAGGGGACGGAACCGTTGCTTTCCGCTTTGGCTGATACGTTCACCCGGGGCTCATCATCTTCGTTGCTTTCAGCGCTCGAATGTCTCAAGCTTCGCAAATCGCATCGCCAAGTCATCAATAATGCCATGCTTCAAACGCGGTGTGATAATTTGCTCTATGGACTGATAGTGGCAGGCGGAAGGTTGGTCAGCGTAATCAGGCCTAGGAGGCACTCTTTGCATCCCAGCGACCTTCAACTCATCTTCAACATGCTCTTCGAGGCGGACGGTATCAAGGCCGGAGGGGGTGAAAATTGGATCCCTTTGTGTTTGCCAGGCTTCAACAGGAACGGTTACCTATACATGTACGTCAGCTTCGTCAATTCAGAGGACCATGAAGCGGCAGCAGCGCACGGCGGTCCCGAGCCGTCAGGAGCGAAAGATGATGTAGCTATACTTCTCATAAGTGCAAAGAAGGATAGCTTCTATGAGCTTAGAAAAATGCGGGACGCTTTAATCGAGGTCCGTACTCCCACGCATCGCTTGCTCATGGCCTATCTGACCAGTCAAATAGGAACTTCAAGCCAATGGCAGTTTGCAGCTCATAAGATCGGCTGTCATACGAGGCCGTCCAGTAGCTACAGATATAGTGCCTGGAACAGTCCTAAGGCATTTTCTCTACAAGTCTAGAGCGAACGTGCAATTCGTCATGCCGGCCTACGAACCTCACTTTGATACGCTTGTAGCGCGGAGAAGGTATGTTCAATCCAAGGGCCTCGATCATGTCGCAAGGCCATTCTGACTTCGCAGACTCCTATCCTTGTACCACAACCTTCACGCCAACGTCCACGCGAAGAACTCTCATCTCAAAGTACATCATTGCATTAGCCACAATTCCGTGTCCTTGGCTTGGGTGACACCGCTCTTTGAGATGTATTGTGTCGCTGCTCCATATGCAAGCCGTAATGCACTGGCTCAAGGTGCGAACAAGGTTATTCAATGGGTCAGGAGAGAAGAGGAAAGGGTATTCATCATTGGCGGCGCTGTGAGTATGATCCCAGCCTGAACGGGCAAAAACGATCAATGTCTCGGTTATTGATAACCCCTTCAGGTCTTCTGAAAGTGCTATGTCTTTTGGCTACCCATTGATCAACTATACTGCCTGATGAATGAGTGTTCTCGATATAGCAGACTGTATTCTGGTCCAGAGCTAAGGGACGATATCAAGAGAGCTTCAGCCTTATGAGGTCACGAGCAGCTAGGGTTCAGCTCGCTTTTGACTTGTGCAGGTAGGCGTCTTTGTTATTTTCTCCGATTGTACTTCTCTAGGATTCTTAAGTCTCCGAGTCCTTGTACTAAGTACTAGCCTAGGACCGCGCTGATACATTTTACTTAGGAGTTCTTTCTGATTAGGCTTTGCCGGGTGAAACAAAGCAGATATCGCTGTCGACCAGCTTGTCAGGGCGCTTGCGAGGCTCCTTCCACCTAAAAAACGAATCAGCAGCCGAAAGTTGAATCCATGGAGACCGTTGGGATGAAAAGCGATGACCAACCAATCCTCGCATTACTAAGCCTGTCTCTGGTCGGTCTCTTTCGCAACTTAGCCGCCCCCACAAGGAAGTAAGGCGCAGTCAGGGGTAGCAGTTCTGCACGACTGTACAACAGCCTCGGGATCTTGCAAGCTCAGCGGCGCGATGCTGACGAGAAAGTCTGTCCATTCTGATGTGCGTACATGTTTCAATGGCTAGGATCTCATGGACCATGCAGCGAAGCTAGATGTAAGCCGGATTACGCATGAAGCCGGTTATACACTATTGGATGCTCTCCTTAGGTCTAGGAGTCGTGAGATGTGACTCCTTGCGAGGAAAACCAAGATGAGTTGTATCTTCGTTTGCAATGTCTGCCTAGCGACAAGTGCGCAAAAGCGACTCGCTGGCCACCCTCCTGGCCCTCCGCCATCGCTCTACAACACGCGATAAGAGCAGATTCAATCCCAAAACCATACCAAATCAATGCGCCCCAGAAACGGCATTAGACCCCCTCTGGTCCACACCAATGGTAGTCGCGCACGGCGAGCGAAACTACTGTAAATATCGTGGACGCTATTTCCCAACTGCTGCCCAAAGCCACCAACTCCTTGCTTTCTTACGTCCATACAGCTGCTCCTTTCCAATCCCTTCGATACTACGCAAACCGTGTGTATATCGAGAGCAACGCCCTAATATCGTCTCTCGAAGCGAAATATGCTCACTCCGGAATTGGTACCCAGCTTTGTGATCCTTCAATTGAGCGCATGGAGAACGGCGAGCCTCGCGGTAAACGCGTTGTCGTGTCCGGATTTCTTAGGTACTCTGGAGGCGATTTCACTGTGAAGCGCTGGCCGCATGTTTATGGTGCAGGGAGGACAGGCAAGAAGGGAAACACTCCCGGTACTCTGACCGTGGCGCCAGAGGATCGTAGATCAGCTGTGCTGCTTATCAAATACTTCCTTGGACTATTTTCTACAGACAATCAGTGTTGAGCACTAATGCTTCCTTAGAGCCACCCGCAACTAAAGGTTATTGATTTCAGATTATTGCTACTGCTAAGCCTATATAGAGAAGCTATATGCGTGGTTATCACCTCGTTTGATGTTCGCCGTGTCAATGCTGAGCTGCAGCAGGCTTCCATATCTGATTAGCTGCCAAACGTCCCAACCTGTCTATTGTGTTGCAAAGCGCTCAAGCAAAGTCCCCTTCCGAGCCAAGCCTCTGGATGACATAGCTAACCAGCAAAAGGCACATTGGAGGTTCACTCCAGAAATCGACGAACGGAAAGCTACCGAAGATAAGCTGCTCTGTATATAACGTGCGACGGTACACAATCTCCATGAACGAGCACATGTTCATCAAACTCCTGGATATAGTTCGGCGGTGGTGGGAGGATCACGATCGTTGAACCTAAGTTTGATGCGGTAGAGCCATGCCTTCAACCTTTGGATGATTCGCCATCGCAAATGCGCTGAATGACGTAGTCCTCTTGTCGAACGCTCGCTGCGCCGACTACGGCCGCTCTGCCTGCTTGTGCGTCCACTGGTCCTGGATCTCCCCGTTGCAGAGCTCAAAAGTCGTCGATCGGGCCCTTTCGTGTCATCCGAGGTGCTGCCCCTCGAGGCAATGGCTCTGATCTGGGAGATCCGCTTTCGCAGACTACCTTTGGGAGGTAGCTGGGAGCTGTCGTCGGAGAAGAAGCTTTGAGCTTCCAGGTTCAATCCTGGAGAAGGGGGAACAAGTGTGATTGTTGGGAAGGTCTGCGATGGTAGATCGAAGGATTCTACAAAACGAGTCTGGACTGCGCTCGGTCTGCTACTATTGTCCTGGGTGGGAAGAAAGGATAATTTCGGTTTGGTCCTTTTGGAGAACGGCTTAGCTCTGATGGAAGTACTGTCTTGCCGTTTCTAGACCATGATAATCAGCAGAGCGAACAACAGGTAATCCTTGAACAACGAACCGTACTGCCCTCTCTACTAGGGCGAGTCACGATATCAGCAGATGGGCGGGGTTTTGTACTCCTTGTTGTCCGTGCTGGTGATGCGGAAGCCCTGTGGACCTTGAGTCTGAAGAGTGGCGTTCTGCTGGGAGATAGGTCGATTGAACGATTGTCAGGTGCCGTTTTCGTCACTTCAAAATTGGGAGAGCCTTCTGCCCTCCCTTGTTCGACGTCCACATGACCCAGCCTCAAGCGTAGGGTCGAAACGGCTGAGGTTCGATCGAGACATTCTTTCGGCTTGCTTTTCGGTGGTGTATTGGATGACTCCGAGCCGGATCTCTCCGCTTGGTTCAAGTAGGATGCCGCTAGTTTCCCCAACTCAGTAACTGATTCGGTATCATGATCTCGCTCTTCAGGCCGCAAAGGCGTGAAGGAAAAGGGTAGAGCGACTGGCGTCTGCCGGAGAGGAGGAGCAACAGACACAACAGAGCTTCTTGGTCTCAACGGCAACTCCTTCATGGTATTAGGTTTGATTCGGCCCCCTTCACTGGTAGACGTTCCGCCCATCGTAGCATTTTTGCTCAATTGAGATCCAGAAGCGGCCCCAGGTGGACCGTTGAAATGATTAATAGCAGATCTGCTCAATCTCAAGACTCTACGTGCGACAATGGTACTTGAAGCACCACTGGTGTCTGTTGAATACCCGTGAGCTCTCTTTGCATAGGACGGGATCTCCGATTTCCTAATATCATCGGGGCTGGCGTCAATGTCCGTCTCGTGCGATTCTCCATCGCCATCATTGGGCGTAAGAGACTGTGCTTCCGAGATATTGTGCAGCTTTTGCAGAGAGTAGGGCGTGGACTGAGCGTGCTGACAGATCTCCGGTGGGTCGACTGTGCTTTTGGCCTTCGCAAAGGGACTGGTGACGCTAGCCTTCTTTGGTCGAAGAGAGGTTTCCGCGAGCTCATCCAATCCAAGCAGACTCTCGTCAATGGATAAGATGCTGCTGAATCTTTCACGATGACTTGGGGACGACATCGAGCGTTTTGGTACTGGAGAATGGATCTCCGTTTGCGCAGTCTGGGGTCTGAGAGCTTGGTCTGCATCGGAAGAAAGCCTTTGAACATTCACTTGTGGCGAAGCGTGCTCTCTGTGCGTTCGTGGAGATGCTTTGGTAAGGCCAAGCGTAGCTTTTGGCTTGCGGTCTTCTTCGGGGTATGAAGCAGGCCGAAGAGAGTACATAGATCCAACGGATGAGGACGATGAGCGACTACGCATGGAGTAAAGCGAAACGTTGGCTGTACCGATGGTGCGGTTCGGTGCCGCTGCCAAGAATTCCTGACTTCGTTTATAAGATGACAGGATGCGATGTCCTACGGTATTTCTCACAGAGGGAGGATCCCTAGCAGCTTCTGACGAGGGACACCGGGCTTGTCCTTCTGCGTCTCCCTCTAGTACTTCCTTTGCCGGGTACGTCTTCGAACTTCGGGCGGCTTCATGAACCTCGTTGGCATCATTGGCAGACTCTGGCGGTGACAAAGTGGGGGACAAAACGGGGGTCTCCCTTAAGGAATAAGCATGCGAGGACCTCTTAGCGGCCTGGTTCCTTGGCTCAAAAACTGGGGTATCAGAACGAGTTGCAGCCTCGCGAAACGAGAAATTATGGGAAACTCTCTTGACTTCAAATTCGACTCGTCCGGCGATACTAGCGTCTGGATTGCCTAATTGAGGCCCCAAAGCAGAGTTTCTTCTCGAAGAAGGGATGTCGCCTGGTAGCTCAGCAACATAGGGCTGGACGGATTCTTCATCACCAGTCCCGAGCTCGTCATAGCTCCTGCCACGACTATCCGGTTGCGTTGACGCGTCGTTGAAGACTGGGATCGAATCAGAGACATGATAAAGGGACTCCTGCTGGAAGTCTTCAGAGTAGTCATAGAACAGAGGCTGGACGGATGCATCGGCTGTCGAGACATAGTCAATACTGGGATACATCTCGGGCGCCATTGATACTGGGGTATTGCGGTAGGTTTTGAACTGGTCGATCCTGCCATATTGTCCGTTCCCATACCTCTCCTTTGGTGACAATTGCCGGCTACTAAGCATCGGATCTGACCGATTAGGACCTTGCTGCCACACGGTGGGCGAATTTCTGGCACTGTACACTGATAACGGTGAGACAGTACGAAAACTAGGCGCATGACTGGCTGTAGCAGGCTGAAATCCGTGAGGAGTTCTGGCAGCAGATCTGTAGGCTTCGTTCAACGCCGGCGAAGAGGGACGATAGCCTGGACGTTTTAAGCGGGTAGGATAAGCGAAAGGTGATTTGGGTCTGATATTGTGTAGTTCCGCTTGGCTTCGCAGTTGGACGTTCGGAAGGACAGGATGGCTGGCAAAAGTGCGGTCGCTGCTGGAATGTTGAATAGCAAAGTAGGACTCCTCGTCTACACCTTCAGAGCTATGGGAGGGGCCTCGAGATGGCCCTCGAGATGGTGCGCGAGGTTGGCTCCGGAAGGATGTCTCGCTTCGGTTGCGATACATGGAGTAGATGCTGGAAGCACCACTGGTGGTGCTTGGCTGAGAACGCATTGCACTATAAGGTATACCGCGTTCAGGATGTTTACTATAGGCAGTTCCATGCTTGCGAGCCGAGGAATGTATTGAGCCTGATGGTCTTGGAGGTGGCGTTTGCTGGACTCGAGGCGGAGCTTTGTTTCTCATTCGTGACTTATTCGGGCCTCGAGACTGGAATGCCAGCTGCCCGATGTCTCCGACTTCGGTTGTGTTCTTGAGCATGCTCTGGATGGAGGATGGAGTTGGCATGAAGCCTGCTTTGAGGTCATTCCTTGGAGCATTGGTGTAGCGGCGGTCGTCAGGTAGGCTGTCTGGCGGAGTCTCAATGGATCGCCCATTCCTCCCAACGTGGTGAATGGGCAGCTCTGAGAGGGCCATGGCCAAGCGATACCGTGCGGAGGAGATACCTTACCTCACGGTCACAGCATTGGGGGCATCTGAAAAACATGCATGTCATGCTTTAGAGGTCGACCGAGTACGGCAGGGAAGGAGGACGAAGGAAGGGTAGGTACATGGACTTGAGATGAAAGTGCTACGAGACCAGGGCAGGTGCGACTATGAGTTCGGGCCGTGATGGTACCGCGCCAAGTAGTCGATTGAAGCAAATTTGGAATTGGCTAAAACGTCAATCCGCTATCGCTATCACGTTAATCAAACGAGACTCGCAATCATGCTTTTCGTGCTACAGTGTATCGCAAGCTACGTAAAGAGACAAGGCTATTTCTAGGCCAGCATACCGGCCTTAGAAGGGTCGCTTCTGCTCCTCTGCGTGATGTAGAAGATGTCTAGCAACCTACCATGGACCGCACTATATCTCAGGGTGACCAGGAAGGTCATCGGCTGCAAGGCACTGCCCACTCTTGCACAAAATCGTCGAATATGGTTTCATCGGGTTGTGTATACCACAGCCTGACAGACCACAGCGGCCTCGTTATGGAGGAAACTAGATTAACTGCGGTCAGCTCTACCGAAGAACGCGTTTGGCCGACCAAATGCAGGGCGAACGGAATATTTTCCCCCTCTCTGATATTGCCAGCTCGATCAACCGCAAGGGCTCCGACCTCTCGTGACGAGCAATGACCAGTACGGAGTTGTAAAATAGTACAGCACTGGAGCCACGAAGCCTATTTTTACCTTGTAAGATTGGTGAAAGGTCCACATCACGACCTGGAGTCTGACCTCTCCAAGGAGTATCTTCTGCGCGCGAGGTCGTCGTACACTGCAATCTCCGTCGGAGGCCCGTCTGTTGCATTGTACCATCTAAAGACGTTTTGGTGAGAGATAAGGCAATGTACATGTGGTATCAGACTCGGTTGCTTCATGGGATCAGTCTTTCTACCGCGTATACTATTACGTGCCAAGCATACTACTACCCACGCTAGAGTACGCTAACTCGATATAGACGTTGGCATCGCTTCCAGGTTACCTCAAGGCGAAAGCCAACGACTCACTCTATTCTATCATAATCTAAGCTACCTTAACACAATGGAACATCCAATCCTTGCTTGATATGTACACATGCCTCTAGCCTCGACTTCATACTCGATATCATTCTCAGTCGCCTTCGTTGGGCCGCTTCTGACGTAGTCCATAGGGGTATCGTCTTAACATAAGTCGGATCTTCGGAGTGTCTTTAAATGGCGGCATAGAGCTATTGTCTTAGCCGCGATACTAGATCGCCCAGAGTCGCCAAACATGTCAAGCTTGACTCGAGATCAAACCAACGGGAACGTTATCAGAGTAAATAAATTGCTCGGTGGCAGGGAGTGTAATGAGACCTTTCCTTCACATACAGAAAGGAAAGTCACCACTATTAGCACTGCCGAAGCACAAGCGTAAGCGCACTGTCTTCGCTCCGATGAAAGGCCCATCTGAAGAGCTATATGCTCAAATGTGCATTTGAAGCCTCCAGCACTGTCAGCCTCAAACCAAAGCGCTTGGCAACGCCACCCATCCCTCGAAGCTGTAGCATCGTTCTTCGATGACGGCGCAAACAGCAATATTCAAAAGGGCATCGCGGAGATACCACCACCCCCTCCTCTGGGCTTCGACGAGCCTCCACCGCCACCGTAAGAGGTGCGGCTGCTTCTCCCGTTGCCTGACGCAGACCTTTCTTTGGCAGCTCCTTTGCTTTTACCCCTGCCACTGTACGAGTTCTTGCTACTCTTCTTGAATCTACTTCTTCCACCACCTCGAAATCCACTTTTGACGTTGTTGCCCTTTTCCGATGGACGCGGGGGCTGCGCTGTAGTGATACTCTGTATCTGAGAGACTAGCGAGACACATCAGCTCAGAATTCTTGCGAAGGAAAATGTAGCTCACGTTGAGCATTGAACCGTTCGACCTCAGGTGGGGGCCGGAAGTATTGACTTCGCTGTTCTTCCTGGGAGGCGTCATCGGCAAGTTCGTCTAGATCATCGTCGCCGTACTCTTCGTCACTGCTGATATCGATGACGGTCTGGTGGTTGGGATCGCAGGGACGATCTTCCTTCTCCTTCAGCATCGCCTCGTATCGGTTATGATGATTGCGAATGAGTTTCAAGAATCTTTTGCCATAGAGCTTCACTCTCTCTGCTTCGATTCCGGGTATCTCAAGCAATTCCGTCTCGTCTAAGTGGCTTTCTATCAACACAGTGTCAGACCGCACAGAGGGAAGCACCAACCTTGCGGGAACTGTATTGCCATCTCCTGAAGCATGGTGTTAGTGAATGGTTGGGCTCGTAGGCCCCGTTCTAGCAGAATCTACCACTCGTGAGCATTACGCCTGGTTGGCAGAAGCGTTGTAGAGTATTTGGGCGACTCACCTTGCGACTCAAAGCAATGGCATCATGTATGAACTCCACAACCACCATCTGGTGTAGAGAGTTGAGCCTCTCAATCTTTTCGTCCGTCGTGATTGGCGGTCCCAATTGTCGCTTCCTCATTGCTCGTGACGTCCCAATGTCTTGTATCAGCTCCGTTCCCGCATCGGATTGATTCTCTGACATATTATATGCGCTCTCGTTGTCACTTACGACAAAGTCATCTTGAACATAACCCTTCGAATGCAAGCCCAGTCCTGTTTGGGCTTGAGCTTTCGGCATCTTGCGCCGCTTGGATGCGGCCTGGACCGGGGATGACACATTCGTCGACAAAGGGTACTCTTGACGCGATGCTGCAACACCCGTACCTCTGGATACAGGAGGTTTTTTTCCATGGTTGGCTTTTCCATTAGGTGAAACTCGGATTTGGAGCTTGAGGCTTCTACGCCCGCTGGAGAAGTCGCTACAATTCTTACCAACCTAGAGAACACTGTCAGCTTACATTGTAAGGATCGAAGTTCGGACTTGCATGAATGTATTGCAGTGCAAATCCCAATCTGTTCACAACGTTTTCCTCCGCTAAAGCGTCTTCACTCAAGAGTCGATAGAATAGACGTTCGACATCTCCTCTCTCGAGGTCAGAGCCAGCACCATATTGCTGCAATTCATTGTGCTGCAATTCAGCAATTTTCTTGTTCTTCGCACCCCGAAAGACATCAACGCAGTGCAGCAAAGTAACATTGCCTTTCCCGACACTTCTCACTAACTCGATTGCCTTACGAGCGTAATCAGTAAAGTCTCGACTTTCGAACGTACTTTTGGAGTTGCAGTTGTCGCAGGACGAATTGCAATTTTCAGATCTGAATGATTCGTTGAAATAGCCCAGAATCTGTGCTCGGCGGCAGTCACTTCGATTCTCGCAAAACTGGATGACGTTGCGCAGCATCTCACGCTGCCTATTCTTTTGCTCCCAGCTGCCCTCCCCGTCATCAATCATCCTCTTAAGAGCGCTTGTGTCTTGATAACCGTAGTATAAGTAGCACCCGGACCTCTTACCATCACGTCCCGCACGGCCTGTCTCCTGGTAATACCCTTCTAAGCTTTTGGGGATGGTATGGTGGATAACAAAGCGTACATCGGGCTTATCGATACCCATCCCAAAGGCGATGGTAGCAACGATGATCTTATGCTTACCAGCTTGCCATTCTTGCTGAACCGTGTTCTTGGCTTGGGGGTCCATACCTGCGTGATAGTGCTGAGCTTGGATTTTGTATTCTTCCCGAAGCTTTTCTGCGATCTTCTCGCAGTTCTGTCTAGACAAGCAGTAGATGATTCCCGATTGATTGCGATAAGAAATGTTGATCATCTCCGCCATATTTTGAAGTACATCCTTTGCTCTGCCTTTACGTCTAATTTCATAAGTAAGATTGGGCCGGTTGAAGCTTTGCGTTAGGACTTCACAGCCCCGAATTTCAAGGTTATGGATAACATCCACTTTGACATTCTCGGTTGCGGTCGCGGTCAACGCCATAACGGGGACTCCTCGGAATTGCTGTCTTACTTCTCCTAGCAGCTTGTAGTCAGGCCGGAAGTCGTGGCCCCATTGACTCACACAATGGGCCTCATCGATGACAATCCGCGCTAACTTTTTACGCTGGTGCAAGTCGCGGAAAGCACTAACCATCCTTTGATTTTTGCTGATCATTTCAGGGGTGATGTACAACAGTTGGATGAATTTCTCGACGTTAGGATTCTTGAGGCTGTCCATAACCAGTCGTTTGTGCTCCGGACTTACCTCACCGTTCACGAGTAGCGCTTGGATTTTCAGCTTCTGAAGATGTGCGACCTGATCCTGCATAAGACTTAGCAAGGGAGAGATGACCACGGTCACTCCGCGAGTACGTCCTGAGCTAATGATCGATGGAAGCTGATAGCACAACGACTTTCCTCCACCAGTCGGCATCAGTACAAAAGTATCTTTACCGCCGAGTGTGGCGTTGATTGCTTCGAGTTGGTTTGGGCGAAACCCACGCAAGTGAAACCTGTCTCTCATGGCTGCCTTGACGTCTTTGGACCATTTGTGTTGCATAAGATCCGATTGCACGGGACTCTGAGGTCGACGGGGCTGAACTCTTTGTGGATCTGGCCGGATCTCGTTACCAGTTGTCTCTGCGAATACGTTTCGCTGGCTGGAAATTGTTCGAGTCATCGACTCAGGCTTTCGCTTCTCTAGCTCCTCTGCGACTTCGAGCATCTCGTCGTCGTCGTCATCCTCGCCATATTCATCCTTATCCAGTACTGGCCTTGTCGGGCTGCCCATGAAATTCGTGAACGGCTCTTCATCTTCCTCGTAATCCGTAATATGATTCGAACCAGCATCAAATTTAGGCTCGAGGAATAACGGGAATTGGCGACTGGATGGGTCCAATCTAGAAACACTTTGCGCGGCCTTTCTTCTGGAGGGCGAGAAGTAGGCGTTGACATCCTTTCCCCCAGGGGAGCAAGCGTAGGTACGAATCGGACTTCTTTGGTGACTGGACGCATCATTGAGTGATCGCTTGGTTGGGGTAGAAGGTAATGCACCCGGAACCTGTGTCTGTTGGATATACTGGATGTTCAGGGGCCCGCTCGACATCGGCAGTCGTAAACTTTTTGCTGGCATATTGTCCGAGTGGGAATTCTGCGTGGATCGTACTAGGGTTGTGGGCTGCTCGCCAGTCATGGCGCCTGTGGCGTTCGTTTGCTTTGACTCTTCATGAGACAAGGGATGTTGGCTTGCTAGGGGTAGAGCAGCCTTCGTTAGAAGTTTCGACATCTCCAATTTGACGTCGCTGACTCGATTGTTCGTGTGCATTTGCTCCACGACTTCTTGCGCACAATCCTGGTCCTGGTTGATCGCTTCGATCAGGCGCCTCTTCAGGTCATCTCGATGTAGAGTGAGCTTGAAATGCTCTTCACGAAGCTCGAGCAAGACCTTCATCACTTGGATACGTTCGCCAAGTTGCTTCGTTTCTTGCTGCGTTTCGTCGGCGGCCGGAGAATTCTTCATAAGATTGTTGTAGGTTGCTTCTGCTGCGGCAGCTTTAGAGCGCTCTAGACTACCAACGAATTCGTGGATACGTGAGGGGTGTAGATCAAGAAAAGCAGCGACCGGATCAGGGTCCGGTAAAGTTGCTGGTATTGATTGAGCAGGGCTTGTATGTACTGGAAGCATAATCTGCTTTGTAGATGGCCATTGCTGCGCAAGACGTAGCTTCGTCGGCGAGTCACGTTGATATGGGGAACCATTCCGGGAACCTCCTTCGGTATGGACTAAAGGGGAATTGAATTTGACCGTTGACCCCGATATCGACTTCGTTAAAGAACAGTGCTCTGCTTTCACAGTATTTTGTGATGCACTTGTTTCTGCCAGATCTGGTGGAGAGACACTCTGGATCCTATATTTTTCCACAGAAATCTTGCTGTCTCGATTCATTCTGTGGTCTTCAACAACAATGTCCATATCCTCCTCTTCATCTTCCGAATCGGCGATGGCGTTCCGTCGGTTTCGTGGAGGCTTGTTTTCGGTTGCTCCTTGGAATCCAGGCAATATCATGCTAGTGCTGTCGTGGGAATCATAACCATGTGGACGCTCTTCCTTCTTGATTGCAGAGGCCGAAAGCCTTTTCTTGTGGGCAGGGTGCGAACTTTGAACGGTTGGGTTCTCAGCTGCCGACAAGTCGTCGCGCGCAGCCAGATCTTCGTCAAGATAGGAATCTATTGCTACAAAACTGTCCTGAGAGGCTCGTGGTGAATGACGTGCACTCGGTAAGTCAGACTCGTATTCATGGCTCTTACGCTTTTTCCCGTTGTATACGGGCGGCTCCTTGCGCGTGGCACTCTCTTCTCTCCAAATAGCTCTTGGCTCGCCGAAGACCTCTACGGTACTTGATGATGAGGCATGGGGATCCCCTGCTGCAGTATGGTCGACAGCACTGCGCTCCAAATTGGAGAAGCGATTTCTAGAAATAATCGCCGCAGGAGTTTCCAGCTGCGCTTTCCGCTGAGGTAAGTTCTTATCTATTGCTGTGGCTGTAGGACATTATTTAGCGGCGACAAGAACGGGAAGCTAGCCGTTGACGCCTCAAAACATACCTTTCTCATAAGGGGCGCTATATTGATCCCTCAACGAGCTACTTAACGGTCGATTGTGGTTTGTTCTAGGCGTCCGTAATGCCTCAAGAGGCCCCTGACTCATGAGCTTCGGTTTTTTGTCGGATTTCGGCCCGGATTGGAGTCGTGCCATATTCCTGATATCGTTTGGGATTTGAGTGTTGGCGGGGTGCTGGCGGTTTGCGGATGCTGACAGCAGGTCTGCGACGACAACATCATGCCCAATACGGTTGACCGGGTGGTTCGCGACAGGTGTAGGCTCTCCGTGCAAGGGATCCTCGGATCCACTGCTGAACGGAAGTACAGACTCGACAGAAAGTGGGGTGGGTCCTGGTGTTGGAGGGACAAATGGACTCGAACCAACAAGCCAAGACAGATGGGCATTCAAGTTATTCTTCGTCATAGGACCCGGAGAATCTCATGTGCGACATATCAGCTATCGACAGACACGGGTTTGATAGCGAACAGATGCCTAGGATGCAGTATTGGCGCTGGATTTAAGGTTGACTGCGGCATCAACGCGTCAACGCGTGCAGCATCGCGCTTACATACTAGCGCTGAACTCGGAATCACGTGATTGGCTCCCGAATCGCACCGTCTTCATGGATGCTGTCTTTTTTCCAATCTAAATGAACTCTCAGTTATCTGTGTAAGGACGCTATCTTCGATTTGCGCCCGAGACCCTCTGATCCAACTCGGTGTTGAGTTGCTGAAGTAATGGGACATGTTGGAACCCCGGCGGGAACTGCCACAGATGCCGAAGGCTGGTTCTGATTCGGTTATACCAGGAGTGCCATGATCGCTTCGGATCTAGGAAGACCAACGCACGGTGTCTCAATGCTCTGTTCGTGCCTGATTGCCGCTTGCATTGATAGATAAGCGGCCGCCTCTCTCTTTTCTGCTACATCCCGCGCCGAAGATCAAAGTTAGCAAGTGTTGTACGCACGAAACAACGCTTCCGCAACCTCACGAGAGCAATGGTTTGACGCTTCAAGTCGCTCAGTAGAACTGTCATTCAAATCTCATACTTGTAAAACAGTGCAGTCTGCACATGAGGAGATACCGGACCAGATCATCCGTTTAATGTGTGTCAGCCAACTATTGGTCAGGCAGCAATTCACCAGACCGCGAAGGCCGTGAAGGCATCAACGTAAATCAAGCAAAATGGCGAAGAAAGACAAGAAGTCCAAGACAGCAGAGCAGAAGGCTCGAGTGGCCGCGAAGCAGACAAAGAAAGCGGCACAGAAAGAGAAATGGGTCAAGTCTAAAGGCGCAAATGATAGCGATGCAGATGACGTTGATCTAGAGTCGGTATTGGAGGAATATTCGAAACAGGTATAATGGTTACAATTTCTTCTGTGCTATAGTCATATATTTGCACGGGTTCCCCTGCTCTTGAGACGTGGGTAATGGGAAGCCGATGTTGACTGGCTTTCTTCCCACATCGACCACTAATACTGACTTCAATAACAATCTCCGAACTGATCATACACTTTTAGCAAGCCCAATTTCTTAAAGTTAGCGAATCGGCTTGCGATCCCCCTTCCCCTCGTTCTTCCGCCACCATCGTCGGCTCGCCCTCTAACAACAAGGAGATCTTTCTGTTCGGCGGCGAATACTACAACGGAGCTCTTGCGACTTTCTTTAACGATCTTTTCATCTACGTGATTGACAAGGACGAGTGGCGAAAGGTCACCAGTCCGAACAGCCCACTCCCTAGGAGCGGGCATGCTTGGTGTCGTGGTGGCAATGTTGGCAATATATATCTCTTTGGGGGTATGCTTCTTCTGTCTTAGTGGTCTTTCCAGTAACATCGACCTTGCTCTCAATACTTGACCGGATCTCTATCTCAATCTTCGTTTACTAGTCTAACCGGCTGCACAGGGGAATTTTCGTCTCCAAAGCAGGGCACATTTTATCATTACAATGACTTTTGGCGACTGGAGCCTAACTCAAGGGAGTGGACAAGACTGGAAAGCAAGGGCAAAGGACCTCCAGCGCGGAGCGGACATAGAATGGCATACTTCAAGGTTAGTTTCAGCAACACCCGAGACGGTAATTAATTGTTTGATCGAATCTTCTTAGTACTACATCATCCTATTCGGAGGGTTCCAAGATACCTCGCAAACTACGAAATATCTGAACGATTTGTGGATATACGACTGCCAAGCGTACGCGTGGCACTGTTTAGCGTTACCGCCTGCGAGTCAGAAACCTGAGCCACGGTCATCCTTTTCAATCCTTCCTCATGATGCAGGAGTAGTCATTTGTGGGGGATACTCTAGAACGAAAACAACGGCTACTGCTGGCAAGCAGACGAAAGGAGGAACCCAGGGCACTCGTTCTGTGCTTAAGCCAACAGTGCACCAAGACACGTGGTTTCTACGTATCACCCAGCCGCCCGTAGATGCTCCGGCCAACAGCCCGCCCACTGTTCGCTGGGAGCGTCGTAAGAGACCCGCAAATCCACCAAATCCCTCGCGTGCTGGAGCTACGATGGCCTACCACAAAGGGCGTGGAATACTCTTTGGCGGGGTACATGACGTCGAAGAGACTGAAGAAGGTATAGATAGTGAATTTTTCGACACTCTTTTTGCTTGGAATATTGAAAGGAACAGGTACTTTCAGCTAAATCTAAGGCGTTCCAAAGCCACTCCAAAACGGCAAGTGGATGATCGAGTGGGGACCAGAAGAGCACGCGGAAAGGCTGACGAGGCGGAGCTCTTACGCAACCTGGCTGCCCTGGAAACCAAAGGTTCAATCGCAGGTCCGGAGTCCAAAGATATTGAAGTCGAAGCAAGCGGGTCTGACGAAGTAACAAAGCCGATCAAGACTAGTTCAATGTCCATGCCTCATCCGAGGTTCAACGCCCAGTTAGCGGTCCAGGATGATGTTCTATACTTGTTCGGAGGCACGTACGAGCATGGCGACGTAGAGTATACGTTTGACGAGATGTGGGCTATCGATCTTAGCAGACTTGATGGCGTACAAGAAGTATACCGCAGGGAGCTCGACAACTGGCAGGGTAGCGACGACGATGAAAGTGATTCCCAAAGTGAGGAGGAGATTTCGGACGATGAGGATGAAGGTGACGAGCCAATGGGCGTTCCTCTGCCGCCAATGGATATTATTGAGGCTCCGCAACCGGAAGTGACTCTTGAGAGTGATCAGCCAGAGATTCCTCCAGTTGACGATCGACCACAACCTCGACCGTTTGAAAGCTTGCGCGAGTTCTTCACCAGAACCTCTACGTCATGGCAAGAAATTGCGCTAGAGCAAACAAAACAAGAAGGAGAGACGGCAATGTCAATCAAGGAGCTTAGAAAGAAAGCCTTTGGTCTTTCCGAGACTAAATGGTGGGATGTACGAGAGGAGGTCATGGCGCTTGAAGATGAACAGAACGAAGCGGGCATTGGAGAAGTGATTAACATTGTGGACCGAGGCAGTGAGACGGTTGGGACGAATAGAAGACGATAAGATCTTGAACAGCCATTCCGAGCCTGCGAGTGCTGCAGCATACTTTGCAAGGCAGCATTTGGTGCACCAAACATCGTGTTCCTGTCCCCATAGGTATCTTATGCGTTACACAATCGTTTACGTGATTGCAGCCTTGGATATATTTCCATCGTCAATTCGTGGTTCCGCTATACCAAGTCCTGGTGCCTTTCATTCGGGTTATAGGCCGTGACCATTAATCCACGAGTCCACAGAGTTGGACTGATAGCAGTCGCGTGCTGGCTGATTAACCATCTTTAGCTAGTCTGCCAAGATCACCGGTGATCTTGGCTTAAAACACTACCTACGAGGCGAGTGAGGTGCAAGACACCCGTCAATAAGTAAGGTAAAGTAGTAATGAAACAAATGTGCACCTGAATACAATTGCTAAGGAGAACAGAGCTTTTACGCTCTACCTCAACAGATATCTTATTCGTCTACGGTGTCAATGGCTGAGGGCAAGGCTGAGGCTTCACAGGCGCCATCAAGGCCGTGGACCGCCCAGCTGCAGAAGGAGCAAGCTGCTCACCGTTGTGGCCCGGAAGGGAACCACGAGCATGGCCCCCATCCAACATCCCTCACAAGACCGAATCCACCGAGACCATGGACTTCGCATGAGATCAGATCGCCACTCTCACCCTCGCCCGCACTCATCGAAACCTCGTCGATATCTAAAGATGACTCGCTTGCGACACCATCACCCATCGCTCCACGAAGGATTACCTTCGCTTCGCGGGGTCTGAGCCTCCAGATGCCCCCGCGCGATGTCAGCAGTACCAGTACAGCCAATTTGACAAAGCGTATTCCGCAATACCCAAAGCTCGAATCTTCGACGTCTTATGCCTCTCCATCTTCCGCCCTCCCGCGTCGTTCTAGAGGTCTTGACTTTTCAAGAGCATGCACGAATCTTCATCACTCGACCCTAGCAGAGCAGTCGTCGCCAGACTCATCTCCGACCGTCGGCGGAAGGGGCATGATGATTCCACCCCGGAAAGGACCTTTCAACAGCTTGTCTACATCAAGCGTGCCGGATTCTCCCGGAAACCCAGCAAGCTCACTATGGTCAAACATGGCCAATCAGGAGAAAAGCCTGTCAAGCTCGGTGGGTAGCACAAGCTTGATGGACTACAACTGTGGCAACTCATCATCAGATGACGACGATATGATTGGGGCTGAAGAGGAGGATACAATACATATGACCCCTCAGGCCTTCAAAAGCGGAATTGGAGCGGCGAATCCATTTGGCATATTCGCTCCCAGTCCCGGTGGTGACGGGTGTGGAGGGTTTGCCGTGCCTGCAGCAAGATTGATGAGCTATCAGCGAGCACGGTTGCACAATGGCCGGAGCAGAAAAAGCTCCAGCAGCACTAGCGCTCGAAGTTCAATGCATAGTCCGGGGCCATCGTCCCCACCTCTTCTGAGAAGTATCGAGAGTAATCATAACGGGACCTACTTTGCTAAAGATCCAACGAAGAGGGAGATGAGCTCACGTCGTGAGAGTCTAAGCTTGGGTACGAACGACATGCAACTTTCGGACGGCGAAGAGAGTGATGGAGGTGGCCCGCACAAGGCGAGCTCAAGTGACGGGTTGGTTGATCCAACGCCTCTGACACCTACAATGGACGAGCGCAGGAACGTCATCCGTAGAGCTGTTACAAGGAGAGGAAACATGCTAGTAAGATAAACTGGTCTATCCTGACTAAAGGGTAGTTTATCCGCCAAATGGCCGCTGACTGGGATTTTAGCCTAAATCGAAGAACTTTTCCCGCATCAAAGCTTTGCTGCAGGAGGAGGGCGCACCTATTGACGCGGATGTCAAGCGAGAAGCCGAAGTCATTCGCCAAGTCCGTGAGAGCGAAGGCGACGACCTTTCTCTTCAGCCAGCTTCTCAACCGACGACTACTGCGTCTTCGCCCAATATCCTTGCCACTAGTGGCCAACCTGATGGCCTTGAGGACATCCCAGAGGACGTTACGATGGCTAGTGAACCCGCTAGCCGGCGTTCTTCAAGTACCTTTTCCCACCAGGCATTCAGGAACTCCGGAGGCTTAGGCTACTGGAACAACTTCGATGACAGAAAAATGCGGACCCCCCCACCCTTTTTCGGGCCAAGGGGCAGCTCTTCCGGCATCAGCGACGACGTGAATATGGACACCCCGTTGTCGTCTATCCAGTCAACAACACCGCAACAACCGACGACCAAGCAGCTACAGCCCTCAGACTCTCAATTGTCGATATCCGCCCTCGTGGATCCACCACGAAAGGGCAACAAGCGTATCCGCGATGATGACTTTGACCCCCAATACTTCAAGCGGCGAGCTGTCTCACCAGGGCTCAGCCTGCAGAATAGTCCAGTCTTACCGCAGTCGCCTCAAGGTGGGTGGTGGGGTCTGCCCGCCAAGAACCCCCGGGAGTCACCAAACGTTCAGGTATTAGGAGAAAGGGTGTCTAGTGGTGGAAGCTCAGGCAGTGCAGGCGGTACGGGTGGCACTCCGAAGAGGGTCGGAATGCAGGGGATGAATGATACTTACGATGGATTGATGAACATGAGCATTGAATAGATGAGTTCCAGCGATGGAGTTGGCGGTATGGGGCGGTTGATCTATCCATATTTTTGCAAGATACCCCTTTTGTAGCTGAACATTGGTTTCGGAATCGAATAAGCACTGCTTTCACTAGAACGGATATTATCATGTGCACAAGACATACGCCAGCGTGACAATTCACGCGCAGTCTCTTAATTCGCAAGTCGACCGATCTTCCATATATCATTATTTCTCGGACCGCTCTATGCGTGCGTGAGTCAATTTTCAACACATTTACGTATCGCCTACTGAAGCTTCCCAGGGCGAGCATCAGCTTCATGCGGTGACTCTCACCAACATCATGGCTTCGAAAAATGCGGCCGCAGTGTCCGCTTTCATAGAGGGAGCACCCCCAGGGGAGGTACGCCTCTCCTATCCCACCCCTCCGCCGACGCCGCCTGACCCCCTCCAAGCTCGCAGACGTTGTCAAGGGTACGCGGTCACGCCTCAGTACACACGCAACAAGGCTCACCATGATCAGATATCAAGACGCTCACGACAGAGGAACCCAGGCTTCTCGATTCCGCCCAGCCTGCGTTCAAGAAGTACAACGAGGAGCAATTGACTGCCGTAAAGCTACCGGGCAAGAGTCGGCAGGTCCGTCCTTTTCTGAAGAGGTTAAACAAGCTCTATGGTCTGATCGATTGAGGTCAGGTACTTGTCAGCTCATACAATAGCCTGGAAAATGGCCGATACTTCGACGTAGAGAGCCAAAGCTCGTTCGCATTCGACCACTTGGAGCAGGTGATTCTTGCTCTACTCCCACACAAAGCCCAAAACATTGACAAAGGACCAGACAGCTTCCAACGTGCAGTCATACAGCTTAGAGTCAAAGCATACAGATCTGATGTATACCAAACCACTCTTCCTTGCAAGCGAATAACTGACCGCCTACAGAGACTCCACCCTCAAATCCCTCTCTATCCACGCCCGCGAGCACTTCCCCACCTCGACCTACTCCGTCTTCCCCACCTCTGACGACAGCGTCCTTGCCATTCTTCTTGTCTCAAACAAGTATTCCCCTTCTAACTTCTGGTACCCAACCCCTCGCTAGCCCAACGCAACCTCCCTCCCCATCTCCCCCTCCTTCACCAGGCTGAACCTCCTACAGGAACGGCCGCTGGCGCTCCATCTACCTCTTCTCGCCCTCCGACTCTTCCCTCACCGGCACAATCAAAGTCGATGTGCATTACTACGAAGACGGCAACGTGCGGCTCACGACCTCGAAACCGGTCGCCAACATCTCGATCCCGGCTTCGGGCTCCACAGCGGCGGAGGTGATGAAACAGATTGCGGCGACCGAGAAGAGGTATCAGGAGGAGCTGAATCGGGGGTTCACGGCGCTAAGTGAAGGAAGCTTCAAGTCTCTGAGGAGGCAGTTACCGGTTACGAGGCAGAAGGTCGAGTGGGAGAAAGTTGGGGGATATAGGGTGAGCTGCTGGTTTCCTTTACTGTTGGGGGTACTTGTGATGGTGGCTAACGAACAGGCAGTTGGGGCAGGATATCGGTGGAGGGAGGCAGCGGTAGGGGGTTAGTATGGCTTTTGAGAGAGTGCTGTCACGATTGCAAAAATCGATTCTAAAGGGCGGGGATGGTAAAAGGTTGGTGTGGTTGAACAATGGATTCATTGCCCGCTTTTGCGCCCCAACTTACCCCAAAATCATTTTCTGTATTCATTGATGTTTGCTGGACCAGCTACCTATAACGTGATACGCTTCAATACAGGCGGCAATAGCATCAACCGTCACTCCATACACCGAGATCCCCTCAACGGCCTTGCAGGGATAGTTGCACCCGTTCTCGCCGGCGCATAGGATAATGGTAAGTATCGATCGGAAAATCTACTATGCTAGATAATTGTCGTCCATTGAAGGAACAAAACACAGATATGAGAAATCTAGCATCTGAGGTAACCAAAGAACTGCCAAAGGTAACAGGTATGAAGATCATTACCCTACTCGACATGAAAACTGCAAGCCAAAATGGACTCTAGCGTCATATTTCGGTCCTGAATATCCGGGTGGACATCTCAACAAGGCCGCCTCCTCTATTGGGATGGGGGGGGAGCCTGACACAGCCAACGATCTGAAGGGGATAAAAAAGGGGTCGTTGAAGGCTCTCGTTATCGGCTGTGGCATAATCATTGGAAAACAGATCTCCATAGAGTATCGTTCTTCGGTTCTGGGGTCGGGATTGAGTTCGGGAAACTCTTCGACGGATGAATGGTATACACATGTAAGACAGGTATGAAGCGCGATACTACCGTCCGGAGTGTGAGCAATCTATGTGCTCACGTAGCCATTGTTTGTCTAAGAAGGTAATAACGGCTTGTGTAATAGATCTAGCCCAGCTGGTACAGCGCCGGTATGGTGGCGATCGCCAGCCGTGAAAGGTGTGGAGGATGAGAAGTTGGTGCAGTTGTACAATTAATCTATTGCCCACGTCCGCTCCTGACCGGTCCAAATCCTATAATTCCATTACATTGGTGCATGCCCGGTCAGCTACTCATAGCTTGACATTCCAAGACGCCAGCCCAACGCGCCTAAGCTACAAATGCAGTATGCTCGTTCGTAAACTCGTTATGTGGAAGCCGCCCAGAGAAGAGAAAGCATGTCATCGCGCCATTGTCCGCCCATAGAATACTATATATGCCTGCTCGTTTTGCAACCTCTGGTCACGCTTCAAGTTGGCCGGGTCGAAGTCTACCGAGCGGGTGTCGTCAAATTTCCGCCATACACTTCGACTCCCATCCTTGACGAGCGCTATATAATGTCCTCCACTCAAGGTCGAGCCCAGATGCCGCATCACCCCATAGCAGTCGTACACATAGGGTGGCGTGGTCGCGGGACTGCTTTTTTCATGGAAAGCTAGTGCATCGCTGGCATCGGTTGATGGGGGTGGAGTCATGTAAGGTCCGATGTTGAGCTGATAAAGGGGGAAATTGATGGGCGTGTGAAGCTTCCGTGCAGTCTCGGACTTGGAGGCTGAGAAGCGCTTGAAGTGGACGACTAAGATCTGCGGCGCGCGTGTGATGGTGATCTTCTTCGTGGCTTCGCGCTCGCACTTACAGTACGGACATTTCCATACTTCGTCTCCACTGAGCTTCTCCTCCTGGCAGTAGCTCTGCAGACAGTCGTAGATGTCCCCGGTGCCTTTCCGGGGGATCTCGACGCTGATGGAGTAGAACGCTTCGTATGTGGTGGACGTATTCCTACAGGTTGTACAACGCAGCCGACTGGCATGCTGTCCGCCGAAATACTCGACGATGAATGACTGCTCCCGGTCAGTGTAGCGCTGCCACTCCTTCAATGACACTTGTGGTATAGGCATCCTTTCTCGAAACATCTCTTGTTCGAAGGTGAGCGGCGGATGCGGGGGGTTGTTCCAATTGAGGTTGAGATCTTCGTGCAGGCAATCTAAGAGAAAGTCGAAAAACTCTTTAGCGTCTTGTTGTCGGTCAACACCCCATTCGGGATTCAGTCGAGCGCACAAATTACGCAAAGAACTCGGCCGAATTGCTCCTGCGTCTCCTTTCCACAGACTACGGACTAGATTTGCGTAGATATCGGGCATGATGCCATTAGAACCTTTCCAATTCTTCTGACTGTAGCCACGATAGTGATCGTCAAGGAAGAAGTTGGAAAGAGGTAGCGTAGCGATGAGGCATTGAATTGTAGCGTTCATATAGCAGGTCACATTGAAGTTAACCAAACCGGTTTTGGAAAGCTTGCGCATGTGAGAGACGGATCTCGGGGTATACAACGGAAGTTGAGTAGATGGTTGTCGTAATGTTGGCGATGAGTGCAATGAGTCTCGCGTGGATACTCCACTGTAGCTAGGTCTTGGTACAGCAGGAGCTGGTCGAGAAGGAACCAGTGGCATTGAGGGTGCTGTTCTTGTTGGTGGTAGCGGAATTGGAGGACGAGCAGATACCATCATCGACTGCCGTATACCTGAAGGTTCTGGGAACTTTTTCAAGAATTCGTCATAGCTATGGACGAACGGTGATGGAGGCTCATCCGATCGAGAACTGGTCGATTCGGCATCACTATCACTGTGTGCATTCGAGTAGTCTGCTGATGGTATCTCCTCTCGTCTTGCTTTTTCTAGCCAGCGTCTCTCTTCGTCCGCATTCAGTGGGTTATGGTCCCTCAATCTTCGCTTACGCACCTCTAGGCTAGAATTGGCGCTCGCCATGGGTACCCGACCAATTGGCCGGCCTGACTGCCTGGCAGGTGCCCGGGCTTGGGTCGAACCCAAATGAGCAGCAGTTTGGGATAACGCGAGAGCCTGTGGTCCAACAAGATCGATCCAAGCTTCCAAACCACCCAGTAGCATAACAGGACGTCGCCGGAGCTGCTTGTAGTAATTAAATTCGTACAAAGAATCATGAACGGCTCTCAAAGCGGATGTATCACTGCTAGTTGGTGGGCCGTTCAGGAAGCGGTCAGAACGCGTCTCTTGGTCATGATACACCACCAAATCAAATTCATTTCGCCGCTCGAAGAGCACTTGCTCGGCCGTCGTCGAAACAATCAGACGCTCTTCAAGCTCCTCAGCAGAAATGCCAGAACGCAGGCCGATCGGTTCAATACACATAACGTTTTTGGCAAAGATATGCCCCTGGTCGTATTCTGCCCGGTTACGAACATCAATTATCAAGACATCGGAAGAGCGTAGTTGCTGGTATAACTCGGCTGCGGTAATGGCGGTGACAGGGAGTGTGTCCTTGGACGACGTTCTCACGCGCAAAGACCTTCCATCCCCGTTGGCTTGGACTGTGCGGCCAGACCCATTCACTTCTGAGGTTCGGGGCAGGGTCCTTTGAGTAGAGTGCAATGAACCTGTATATGCCAACGTACGGCTGTGATCATCTTTGCTTGTCCGCGCAGTAATTCCATTCATGTACGAATTCTTGAACGGATCATAGGCAGGGCTAGGGGTTCTGGGAAGCGAAAAACCTGGGCCAGGTTCCAGAGGGATCTTGGGTGGATGAGGGGGCATTACTCGAGGTCCGGAAGGCCTACTGTTTGCATGCATGTTCGCAGATTCTGAATATCTGTAGCTTGCCCTGGATGGTGATGAATTCGACGAAGGGGGTGTATATTCCGTCGGCGAGGGCATTGGAATTACCTCAATTTCGGCTGCGTTCGAGATAGCTGTATCCAAGTTGCCCGGAGCCGGTTTGCGCTGGATTCGTAATTGCGAAAAGCGGTGCGCTAGATCTTGTGGGACTAAGTGTGGTGACCTGCTAGGAGAATTGCCGCGCATGTGTAAGCCTTTGGGCTTTGGTCGCACCGGTGGACGATCCCTTGATGGCGCAGAGAGCTGCGGCCTGGAGACATGACCAACTGATGGGCGAGAATTGTCATAATCTTGGACAGGCGCCGGACGCTGTTCAAGAAAGAGCTCATCAGACGCTTTGTATGCGCTCGTCGGCCCGTCAGGCATGGAGAGCGGCCGAGGAGAGGTGCCAGGTGCATGTCGAGCTTTGTCGTCCTTGTCGGGCAAGGAGCTGCGGCTAGATACGGACGTTGAAGGTCTGATGCCACTCATGCCGTTATCTTCTAGGATCATTTGATAAACCTCCATGAACATGGCATGCTGGCCATCGACTTGCTATGTGTGCTTCGTCAAAAATGTTCAATGACGTTTGCTGACGACAGGACACGATTAAATGCGCAGAAAGACAACATGAGATGATGAGACTCAGGTTTGATTCTCCACTTCGATCGAGAAAAGCCCACTAACCTTGCGTGTCGCCGTATACGTCCGGATCCATTCTCCTCCACCACCGCTCATATATGGATAGTCCCTGTGCCTCGGTATGATGTTCAGCAAGATGTCTAGGCTGACAAGGTGCTCGACGTAGGCGCGATCATGCTGTTTGAACCCTATGAGAGAGTTGGCTTGGATTGCAGATTGTTGAGCTCGATTGAGCAACGAGCGTATCTATAAGCACCAATCTTAGCATACTCGAACAATACGAGTACTCTCAAGCAGAGTGTACCGGTGTTTGCGCCCCGAGGTCCCTAGCTTCTGCCACGGCTTTTGCTTGCAGGTCCTTGATATGCGTATACCGAGGTTTCCCTCCAGCATACCCAGCCTCACGCGCCGAAACTCCTAGGGTCATGGCTGAATTTATATTAAGCTGATATTCTGAAATCTACCTCTCAACGCGCCTCCTGCCATTAGCCCGGGGATGAACTATCCCACTCGCCGGAACAGTCTCTGTTGTAGATTCGAGTCTCGTGCAGCGTAGCGATCACAGCCATGCCGAGTGTGGATGTGTATGCGATGTGAATACCAAGTTTTGGTTCCCCATGCGTAGAGGATGCCTGGGGTGGACAGTGGAAGCAGTCACTAATGGCGTCGTTTGATGGGCCGGATTCGATATGTTTCGAGGTGGTTATTATTATTGGCAGCGAGGATCTAAAGTGGCTGCGACGGCAGGTAATCTGGTATAAGCAAATTCAAGATGTTTGTGGTAGCAGAGCGGTTTTTGTACAATCAGCGTTGGTCAAAAGGTTGGACAGTCATAACCCTAACCCTCACTAACGCCGTCATCTCGGCGTTATGATGGGCCTTCGGCTGGCTACCTTACCTTACTTCACTGATGTGTGGTGTAGCTTTCGATAAATCCCAGCAACAGATGGTATCCCAAGATACCTCGATATTGGAATCAGGCCCAGAACCCGTAGTCAACAAATTTCCGTGCATGTACACCAGCTCTGTATCGTGGCGCGAAGTCTGAGAAGCTCTAGAACCACGGCATAGACCCCTCACAGATCAGCTTGGTGCTACCAGCATTCAAGCTGGGTGACTATGGCTTTGAGCATGGCAGGCTGGTTCGCCTCCAGCTCTGCGCTTGATGAGCAGATTGAGAAAGCAACTTCTTCGAGCTTGTGAGTGAGCAGATAGGTCTCCGCCTGTTAGGACGCAGCCAAGCTTTGAATAGGCTGATCTGTAGAGTCTAGGGAAGATATCGCTCTAAACCTCGAAATATCGGACCTTATACGCTCAAAGGCTGTCCAACCAAAGGAAGCCATGCGATCTTTGAAACGGCGCATAGGGCACAAGAATCCCAACGTACAATTAGCCACGTTAAAGGTAGTTCAACAGCGGCCTGGCCGCTTCGTCGGTGGTGTTTGGAGCTGCGTCTAACCCGATGTATAGCTTACGGATACATGCGTCAAGAATGGTGGCTCACACTTCCTATCAGAAATCGCTTCAAAGGAGTTCATGGACAATCTAGTATCGCTTCTGAAGGCGTACGGTGTCAATGCGCCGAACGACGACGTGAAGACAAAGATTCTTGAATTGATACAAGCATGGGCAGGTGCTACAGAAGGGCGACCAGACATATTCTACCTTGGTGAGGTGTACCGGACACTACAGAGGGAAGGCTTCAGATTTCCCCCGAGGACGGAGATGTCGAGCAGCATGCTGGACAGCAGTGCGGTAAACGTATCTCTAGAATGTTAGACTATTCCAGATCTGATTTATCTATAGCCGCCGGAGTGGATCGACTCAGACGTTTGTATGCGATGCCGAACCGCATTCAGCTTCACAAATCGAAAGCACCACTGCAGAAATTGTGGAAATGTTTTCGACGGGCAGTGCTCGACCAAGTCGATACCTTTGCCTCACTTGGGCATAGTGCAGCCTGTCAGGGTTGATGACGGCTGCTACGCCAGGTTGATAGAAAAATCACGAGCCGGTCCAATACCAGTAGAGAGATCGTTGGCACGAGGGAACGCGAGCATCGTTAGAAATCGAAGCTCAATGCAACCCCGGGACGCCCGAATTGACGACGGCTTTGATGATGATCTAAAGAGAGCTTTAAAGATGAGTCTAGAGGAGGTTAAGAGCCATTCAGGCTCTGGCTACGTCCCGCAGGCCCAATTTATGGCTCAAAGACAGTCCGTGGCTAGCAATGGCGTTCCTGAAGCATCAAAGTCTAGGGAAGAAGAAGAAGATCCGGAACTGAAGGCTGCCATTGCTGCGTCGATCAAAGATATGGAAGAGCAGAAGAAGAAGCACGCAGCTAGACTCAAGAAGCAAGCGTCAAGCTCTAGTCCTCCTGCAGACTCTGGCTTTGTAATTCGCAAGAATGAATACGAGCTCACCACTGTCGAGGCTGAAAATATAAACCTTTTCTCGACATTGGTCGACAGACTGCAACATCAACCACCAGGAACAGTATTACGAGAGCCTCAGATCCAAGAATTGTATGAAAGCATAGGATCGTTAAGACCAAAACTCGCAAGATCATACGGGGAGACGATGAGTAAGCATGGTAAGTTTCAGTCATTCAACCCTGTGCTTGATTCGTACTGATAATGGAAGATACCCTGTTGGATCTGCATTCGAAATTGGCTACGGTCGTGCGATACTATGACCGCATGTTAGAGGAGCGGTTATCACAGACTTATAGTCAGCATACCCTGGGCGGATATAGAATGAACGCACCACAAGCAGCAACCAACATGTACCCTTCGATACCATCAGAGCCACCAGCCGACCGTGGAGGGACTGAGAGCTACTACAACATGCAATCCAATACATACGCTGACGTGTATCAGCGGCCCCAGGCCAGCTATCAAGAACCCACACAGCCACCTTCTCCCTATGTGACGCATGATAGAGGACCATCAAGAACATTACCCGCTTATGGTACAGCACCATCGGTGGACCATGCCCACTACAACGGTGCTAACAATACCTATGCTACTAACCAGCAAGGCTATCCTCAGTCGCCTGCACAACGACAAGGCTGGCCGTCGGTGCACGAGAGCCAGTACCAAGGACATCAGAGCCATCAAGATGGCGTTTCTCAAACACAGATCCAGGCACCTGCAATGGCACCTCCTCAGACGCCCACAATGGCGCAAGCCGCAGATACGGCTGCAATGTATTACTCTGGTGGCCAAGAGCAGGTATCCCCTCTACAACCAATATATCAGCAACAACAAGACAATATGCATGATCCGTCAGTGCCGTCACCGGAGCAAGCGCAGGCTCCGCCGCCACCGCAATTCTTGTATGGAAAACCACAGAACAATACAATCGCTCAGCAGCAGCAACCAGATCAATGGCAGCAAGCCAATATCTCGCCGCAAGCTCCGCAGGGCCAATACGTGCCAAACCAATCGTACGCATCGCACCATCCGTATACCCCGGACTCGTTCCCTTCCGCACCACAACATCAGCCGCAACCGAAGGCTGAGGAGAGTCTGATAGAGCTATGATGTATTATAGGTACCCGTATGAGATGGACATTTTCGACAGCGTCATTGGCATTTGAGTTCATGGGCGAATGCATACATGGGCGGAGTCTAATTGGCAATATATACGCTTTCTGGCTGCCAACAAACCCGACTTATGCGGAGAACCCCGGACCAATTGTTAGTGTTCGTAACGGCTGCAGGATGCTGGAAGAGGGGCTAGGTCACAGCCAAGTTTTGGCGACAGTAGCTCTTCAACCAATCGCCTCCAGCTCTAGTAGCGTACTGCTTGTGGACCTGGCCACGTAGAGATTTATGGCTAAAGAGGTAATTTCTTCATTATACCTGCGCGGTACCTTGCGCAGATGTTTGTGTACATGTATCTAGGGTACCACACACCTTAGGGTTATGGCTCCATAAAACTACCTCATTGAGGTACCGACCATTAATCGACTTATTCGCTCAGTATTCGTCGTAAATATACTCAACAAAGAATCTCCCCTGTCAGCACATTGCTACTTGAACACTTTTTTACGCTTACTACCTCCATCACAGTTCATAAATCCACCACAAAGTCCGTCTCTCTTCTTTGATGCCCGTTTTCTAGCCCATCATGTCACGACACAAATTAGTGAAAGCATTGGATTTAGAGGAGGAATTAGATGACTTTGACGGAAACTATGACGACGGTTATCAAGAGCAAGAGGGTATGTACATGGCTCTCGCGTCGACTTCACTTAGCTGATCCCATGGTAGATATCAGCGCTGAAGACAAGAGTGCATTTCTCCCAAGACTATTTGGCCCACGAAGACAGCAAGAGCTGATCGAGCGTTCAGAGCAGCTTCGGGAAGGAACTGTCAAGGTTCGAGCCATCTTGGGCACGGGTGTCCCGGTCACCGACCGTGAGATAGAAGAATCCCTGTGGCACTATTACTATGATGTTGAAAAGACCGTAAATTACCTTCTAAGTACTGCGACCCGGTTCCTTCAGGCTTTTGGTTCATGCTTATGCGATCAAGACCAGCAAGCCAAAGCTACGGCGAAACCCACAAATAAGCAGACGGAGGCACCTAACCCGAACCTGGCCAATGGTAGGTCTTGTTTCTTCTCCCATTCCTTCTGCCATGCCAGATCCTTACGTCATGAACCCTTTCTTTAATATGGAAGAGCATCGATATTTCCTTGTTGGTATGTTGGAGCCATCTATACCCCTCCAACCGGCTGTTGATACATATGTTTTGTTCAGGGTCTAGGATGTCAAGTCAGCCATCTGAAGCCATACTTTCGTGCTCCGCCAGGTTCTCTGCGACCGAGTTCTTCAAAGATTGCTCGTGGCTTAATGTGCCGGAAGTCCGCCAAGGGGAGATTCTTATCGAGCCGTTGTATCCCCGTGGTGGGCTACTCGGCGGACCACCTTCACAAGCCAACGGTAAATCCTCGAAATTGGCTGCGTTGGCCGCAGCTCGAAGGCAGAAGGAGAACACGAAACCATCGGAAGGAAATATGAACAGCTCAGTAGCACTCCTGGATAAGCTAGGGCGTAAGGGAGCTCCGCCAGCGCCCAGCAGAATAGCAAGTGGGCAAGACAAAGCCCCTGTTCTCAAGGATGTTCCGCCTCCGATTACAAGCCCTGCTCGTCGAAAGTACCCAAGTCAGAGACGTACGAGTGTAGGAGAGGCTAGGTCAGAGAGCAAGAGTACTGAGCTGGAGCCGCCAGAGCTTATTATGGAAGACCCTAAGAAGAGCGACGAACCGCCATTCGTTCCGGCCGCTTCACCTTCAGCTTTTGCGCGGACTATGTTCGGGCTACCAACCGCCCCGAATCCGAATCTTGATCATCCAGCTTTGCCAAAAGAATCGTCGCATCGCTCGTACAACCTTAGCTATGCGTTACCATATCATTTGATGATGGATACTGAATCAAATGCTTTCACAGGGCCAAGCCCAGACGACGTCGTCCTGAAGGCACAAAACTCCAAAGCGCAGAACTCCAAAGGTCCTGCGGGTTGGGCAAGGAGAAGCTGATCAACCAACTGACATCTCCTTAGGACAAAAAGGAGCAAAGCCTGATAACACTAAAACGGTCAATGGCGTTACCAAGGCCGTAGAGAATGTGTCAATCATAGAAACCCCCAAACCGAGAAGCAAGAATTTGAATGTCCTTGCCGAGCTCGAGAAGACCAAGCAGAAGCCGGCAGCTAATTTCGTGGTCATTGGTGAGTCTGCCATTGTTCGTCCAAGCATATGGAAGCGTTATTTAATGATCGTCCATTCAGCTGACTGTATTAGGCCATGTCGATGCCGGGAAAAGTACGCTCATGGGCCGTCTGCTCTACGATCTGAAGATCGTCGACCAAAGAACACTTGAAAGGTACCGCAAGGAAGCCGAGAGCATTGGGAAATCTTCATTTGCACTGGCATGGGTACTCGACCAGGGCACCGACGAACGGAGCCAAGGCGTCACAATCGACATCGGCATGAACAAATTCGAAACCGACAAGACCGCATTCACGATCCTCGATGCCCCAGGCCACCGAGACTTCATCCCCAACATGATCGCCGGCGCCAGCCAAGCCGACTTCGCCGTCCTGGTCATCGACGCCAGCACCGGCGGTTTTGAGTCCGGGCTGAAAGGGCAGACGAAAGAACACGCTCTCCTAGTCCGAAGCATGGGCGTGCAGCGCATCATCGTTGCAGTCAACAAGCTCGATACACTCTCTTGGTCCAAACCCCGCTTCGACGAGATCCAGCAACAGGTCTCCGCCTTCCTCACAGCCGCAGGCTTCCAGCCCCGAAACCTCGCTTTCCTCCCTTGCTCAGGCCTGACCGGCGACAACGTCGTTCGCAAAGTCGCTGACCCCAAGGCATCGTGGTACAGCGGCCCACCACTCATCTCGCTCCTCGAGTCCTCTGAGCCCTTCGCCCGCGCTCTCGAGAAACCCCTCCGCTTAACCATCGACGACGTCTTCCGCGGCGGCGTTCAAAACCCCCTCTCCATCTCCGGCCGCCTCGACGCCGGCAGCATCCAAGTCGGCGACGTCGTAGTCGCCGTACCCAGCAGCGAAAGCGCCTCCATCAAAGGTATCGAGGTCGACTCCGAGCCCCGCGACTGGGCCGTCGCAGGCCAGAACGTGATCCTCCATCTCGCGGACATCGACCAGAAACACCTTCGAATGGGGGATGTCATTTGCCCTCCGTCCTCGCCCGTGAAGGCGGTCAAGAGCTTCACGGTGAAGGTCTTGGCGTTTGAGCATCTCCTCCCGATGGCGGTGGAGGTGCACCGGGGGAGGTTGCATGCGCCTGGGAGGATCAGCCGGTTGGTGGCGGTGCTGGACAAGAGTACCGGGCAGTCCGTGGAGGGGGCGAGGAAGAAGGTGAAGATTGTGAAGCCGGGGAGTGTGGCGCGGGTGGTGGTCGAGGTGGAGGAGGCGGTGCCGTTGGAGGTGGGGGGGAGGGTGGTGTTGAGGGCGGGTGGGGAGACGGTGGGGGCGGGGCTGTTGGAGTAGGTTGGGTTCATAATGAATTTTCCGGTGCCAGAGTAACGCAGTCGCATGATCAATACGTAGATGCATGATTTACGCGATACATGGCGAAATTCCCCCGATCCAACAGACTTCATCCCATCAATTCACCCTCCTCGAACGGCAGCACCCAAAGCCCGCCATGACCATCTCTAAGAATTCCACCCTTTTCATACCTCCCCTATCCCCCTTCCTCCCCCTTCCCCTTACCACCATCCATCCACCGCCTCCCCTTTCCCCCACCGCACTCAACCTCCCCCCCCTCCGAACAACAACCTCAACAACCTGCATCCCCCCCCCTCCCATCCACCATCGACACCACACTCGTATCCTCAACCTTCTTCAAGCCTAGCTTCTGAAGGAGAGTCTTCTTGGGGAATTCCCAGTACGTGGAAGTTATGCCGTGAGGGCTTGTTGTGTGGGTGTAACCTTGGGG
>JAABUO010000220.1_pt1 | contig 144865 bp, 161 predicted proteins | sample 5559291 | NCBI WGS metagenome assembly JAABUO01 (sample SAMN10711878, study PRJNA513372) | rock metagenome | isolation source: Antarctica rocks | place: Antarctica: Victoria Land, Finger Mt sud
CGGTGCAGGTGTAGACCCGCTGGGCGGCGATCAAAAACTGGATGTAGTCCACATCGGACACTTTGGGCGCGTTCATCACACGCAGTATGAACCCAAAAAACCGCCTAAGTCAACTGCGTAAGTCCTAAAGGTTTTCAGAAATTGCATAAGTGTAGGCGGGACGCAGATAACATTGCTCTGTTAGCCGACCTCCCTGAATGTCCGTGCTGTCCAGAGGTAGCAAATAGGTGTCATCGGGTTTCTGCGTCGTAATGATACACAGCAGGTAATCGCTGCTGCGCCCGTAAGCAAGCACAGCCATTACGAGCGCGGGGCGAGCCTTGAAACTTTCCTCTCCCGAGAGCGGAAAAGGCGCAAGAACAACGTCTCCCTTTACATATCCTGCCATGCCTTGTCCTCCTCTGGGGTATCCCAGAACTTACGGAGGGTCGCTTCACTGGCAAGCGCACAGGCTCGGCCTAAATCTTCCGGCAGATCGGGTATCTCAAATACTTCCCCATCATCTGTAATGAAGGCGGGAACAGATCTACGAAGAAGCTGCCGTCGGACCCAATCGTCCACAGGCAGATGGGCGCGTTCCGCTTCCAGTTGAATCTGCTGCTGCTCTTCGGGAGCCAGTTCGATTTCCAGTTTCGCCATATCACCTCCAAAACTTTCCGCAGATCAATTGCCTGACTCTTAACTTCGCATCAGCTCGAGAGAAACGTGCAGCGGCTTGATGCTCATCCCAATAGACAATGTTGTAAAGATAGTCTCGTTTATGAACCTCAACAATATGACCGTGAGCACGCAGGATATGCACTAGCTCCCACATGCGCTTGATATGCTCTAAAGCCGAAGTCTTGAACCAGAACATGACATTGCCAGTGATGCAGGGCTTATCAGGAGCAGACAGGTTCTTATTGAACCAGATTAAAACCTCTTGTAGTCGCTCCTTTTCATCCGCATCAAGTTCAGCGGATTCAATGAGGGCATGGGAAGCCCTGAACAACCCCTGTGGCTGGTGTGAGTTTTGGTCTAATTGTGTGATGACAAAACGCAGATACATGGCCCAATTCCAGCGCTTATCTTAACACCTGGCAGCGGCTTGGGGGCCAGTAGCAGGCGACGGCCTCGCCGATGATGTCGTAGCGCGGCAGGTCGCCCCAGTAGCGGCTGTCGTCGGACACGTCGCGGTTGTCGCCCATCACGAAATACTGGCCGCTCGGAACCCTTCGCGTGGCCATGTCGCCGTGGGCAACGAATGTCTTGTACGGCTCCGGCAGGCGCTTTCCGTTGATGGACACTGTGCCGCTCTGGATTGCAACGGTTTCGCCGGGCAGGCCGATGACCCGCTTGACATAAATCTGCGTGGGGTCTTTTGGGTAGTTAAAGATGACAATCTCGCCGCGCTTCGGCGCACTTAGGTGGTAGACCAGCTTGTTTGCCAGCACCCGCTCCCCAGTGTAGAGATGCGGCTGCATACACTCGCCGGAGACGCAGAAGCCCTGCATGACGAACAGCGTGACGGCAACCGCCAGCAGAACGCCGAGAAGTGCCTGCTCCCCCTGAGACACAGCCACGGGGCGCTTCTTGGAAGCGGTACGAAACTGCGTCGTGACTGACGCGAGTGAAGTAATCATAGATGAGGGCGTACTCCGATCAGACTCCAGCTTTCAGCCTCCGACTTTCAGATACCGCTCTTCTCCTGCAATTATAGTGCCAACTGCCCGATTATACCCCGGCGGGCAAAAGAAAACCCGCCGCTTCAGAGTGAAGGCAAGCGGGCGGTTTGTTTTAGCAAAGGGTCACAGCGCAAAAATATCGGTCACGGGAACGAGTAGATTGGGGAAAACGGCAGAGCGCACACTGTCCACGCCGGAGTAAACTGCTTGTGACTCTTCCGCTTCGGGCGTGAGGCGGAGCACTTCAACCGTCTGCGTGTCTATGCTGACGACCCAGCATTCCCGAACCTCAACGCGGCGGTAGTCGCGCAGCTTGCCGGCAAGGACAGTTCGCGTGTCGCTTGGTGACAGGATCTCCACGACAAGCTCAGGTGCGGGGTCAAGGGCGCTTGGGTCAAGCGGATTGCGGTCTCCAAACCGCTCAGGACTGATAAACAAAATATCCGGCTGGCGCGTTTTGAGAGGCGCGTAAGTTATCAGCACGTCACACGCCGCGACCACCATTCGGACTTCGCGGCTTGAGCGCGAAAAAGCCTTGAACGCCGTGGCGATGTTGAACAAGATGTCTTGATGGCGCACCGTTGGGTTAGGCATCCAATGACGCACCCCATCCCGAATTTCGTAGCGGCGGTTGACTGTCCCCTCCGCAAGATAACTTTCGTAAGTCAGCGTCCGAGCCGTCGGTTTTTCCGCCGGGACGTTTTCTGCTGTGATGCTCATAGCGGCATTGTACCCCTGCCAGCAGAGGAAAGCCCGCCAATTTGCGAAAACGCGGCGGGCTGCATCAGGGGACAGAAGAAGATGACAAAGAATAAGGGCTAGAGAAGCTCGCTGAGATCGGCATCGCCGATGGCGACGCCGCTGACTTTGCGCTTGATGCGGGCCAGAGCGTTGTCCACGCTTTTGGTCTTGCAGCGCAGCTCGGAGGCGATTTCGCGGTAGGATTTGCCGAGCTGGTAGCCGGACAAAACGTGCCACTCGAAGTCGGACAGGACCTGCTGCAAAGTTTCGTGCAGGATTTTGGTGTCCTCGTTTCGCAGCACCATGTCCTCGGGGTCGGAGCCGCCCAAATTCGGCAGGATGTCGGAAAGGTTCCAGTCGGTCGCGGGGTCTTCCGAGGGGCTTTCCAGCGACAGCGACTGGTTCAGCGGCATCTGCTTCTGCCGGGTCGCGGTCTTGATAGCGGTGATGATGTGGCGGGTGATGCAGACTTTGGCAAACGCCGGGAACGAGATGGCTTTGTCGGATCGAAAATCAATAATCGCCTGCCAGAGACCAATCTGGCCGACTTGCAGCAGATCTTCTTTTTCGGCACCCACCAAGAAGTAAGACTTGACTTTGGTGCGGACCAAGTTCCGGTACTTGTACAGCAGGTACTCGGCGGCGGCATTTTCGCCCCGCTGAGCGCGGGACACAATTTCGCGATCCGGCATGTCGGCGTATTTAAGCTGGGATTGGCGCAGGCGATCTGAAAGGTCGCCGGCGGCACTCCAGTCACTGGATTGGGTTCTGAACACAGGAGGCCTCGCTGGAGGAAATAATCAGGAGCAAATGAATCGAAGGAGATAAACGCTAGTGGGCCGGGCCGTGATCAATCTCAACGCTGAGAGTGCTGACCACAACGGCCAGCAGGACCAAAGCCACCGTGGCCGCCGTGGAAAGCGGCTTGATCGGGACTTCAGTAATCAAGCGGTTGCCGAACTTGACGCGCAGGCCGCGAATGGGGTCTTTGCCGATGACGCGCTGGACTTCGCCGAAGAGGTCCACGCCGAGGCTGAAGAGATTGGAAGAGGGAACAGTACCTGGCATAATAATAAATCCTTGAATGAAATCCTTGAATGCTGACTTCTTGAAGAAAGTTCTGCTGACGCAAATTCAGAGAGAATTGCGGGGAAGGACCGTCAGATGGATTTATTATACACGGTGACAGAAGAGGCGTCAAGCCTTTAGACGCGCGGATTGCGTGTCTAAAGGCTGTTTTGGCCTGGAAGAAGAGGATTTTACCCAAACACGGCTATTTTCCGGCCATAACCGCCGGATCGGAGTTATTGTGCAGATAAGTCTTGGAGCCGGTGATCAGGTCAATGACGGCGTGGTAGCCGGAGAACGAGTACAGCTCGCAGCCGACAGTTCCCGTGCTGACCGGAGCGGCCGAAGCAGTGCAGCGCGGGTCGGCTGTGACCAGAGTCGCCACGATGACATGGCAGACGATGACCCCGCCGGAAAGACCTGTCGCAAGCCCCAGCAGCTTGTCGAACATGCCGGCGTCAAACTGGGTCAGCCCGTACACATACCAGGAGACCCCCAGCAGCAGCGCTCCGAACACAAGAAACAGCAAGGCAAACGCCCAGCTCTGATTGATTGCCGCGCCCCCGGCGTGGAGGCTGATCCGCGCCGCCAGCAGCGGCGCGGCAAGCGACGCCGCCCACAGCCCGGCGTACAGCGCCAGAGCGTCCAGCGCCGTCCGCCCAAACCCGCGCACCATTCCCACCGCGCCGACCCCAGCGATCAGCACCAGCAGTCCCACATCTAAGCTGTTCATGCTGGAATTATCGGCAGAATTACCGGGAAGCTTTAGAGGGAAGCTTTAGAGGGAAGCTTTAGCAGGACCATTGAGGACAGGCAAGGACAAGAAGCAGAAGGACAAGAAGGGCAGACACGGGGGTCTGCCCCTACGCCCGGTCAATGCCCCGAAGGGGCGAACCCCCGTGTTCGCCCTTCTTTGTCCATGCTCACCCTTCCTAATACGGCGGCGGGCCGGTGCTGCCATGCTCTTCTAAAATGGGAGACAGAAACGTCTGGCCCGGCGCAATCGCCTCGCCGCGCAGCATTCGGACCAGCAGGTGCCCTGCCTCGGCAGCCGCTTCGTTGAGGCGGACATTCAGCACGGTCAAATGCGGCGCAACCAGGCGCATGAAGCGGGCATTGAGGCAGGTCATCACGCTGACGTCCTGCGGGACGCGCAGCCCGGCTTCGGCAATGGCGCGCTCGGCCCCGAGCGCACTGATTTCATCTTCGGCGAACACGGCAGTCGGACGGTTCGGCTGCTGCAGGCGGCGGCTCAGGGACAGATACACGCCGTTTTCATGGTGCACGTCGTCATGGTACTCCAGCGTGTCGTGCAGACCAAACTCCTCGCGGGCTTTGCACATGCCTTCGTAGCGGCGCTGTCCGACCATCAAATCCCGCCGGATATTGTAGAACACGATGCGCCGGTGGCCTAAAGAGTGCAGATAGCGGACCGCTTCGTACCCAACCGCGACATTGTCCATGCCGACCGCCGCCGGGCCTGGCTGCGGGGCCGAGCCGCGAATCACATACGGCAGGCCGGTCCGGCTCAGCACTTCCGGACGCGGATCGCCGACCAGCATGTCCGTGATAATCAGCCCGTCGCAGGACCGCGAGCGGGCGAGCTGCTCCATGGCCTTAACTGGATTGACGTCCGGCCCGCCGCATTGGGCCAGCATCAGATGGATGCCGTATTCGTTCAGCGTGTAAGTGAGGCTGCCGATCATCTCGTGATAATGCGGCGACAGCTCATCCGGGGCCGCGTGGTCTTCCAGAAACGGCGACGCTTTGGCCGCGCGGTCAATCACGATCATCAGGGCGACAGTATCGGTGCGGCCCCGGACAAGGCTTTGGGCAGCCCGGTTCGGACTGTAATTCATCGTTCGAGCCGCTTCCAGAATACGCTCCCGCGTAGCCGCGCCGACGCTTTTGCCGGCCCGCACCTGCCCATTCAAGACGCGGGACACTTCCGACGGCGACACGCCGACATGCGCGGCAATGTCTTCCAAGCGAACTGGAGTGGATGCAGAAGAGGAGGATCGGTCTGCCATAAGTTTCCTTTAAAGGGCAAAAGAGATAGCTTGATTATACACCGAGAGTAGGCATAAAAAGTAGCAAGCTGTGATTTGCCTTCTGAACAAAGCCGCCGTGTCCGTCGCGGGAACATAAGCGCTTCGGAATGCGGTAGAGAGTAAAGCTAACAGAAATGCTGGTTTTGGGGCGGCGGGAAACAAAATATGGCGTCCTGCTTGACAAAACTATTTGCGAGTGTTATAATATAACACTACATCACCCAAACGATTGGGGAAGGAAACAGACAATGACTTATGACTCATCTCCGTTGATGGCTCCCGCTGTCAACAGCCGCAAACGAAGCGGCTTTACGCTGATTGAACTGCTCGTCGTCATCGCCATTATCGCGATCCTGGCAGCCATTCTGTTCCCGGTTTTCCAGAAAGTACGCGAGAACGCACGCCGCGCGTCCTGCCAATCCAACGAAAAGCAAATCGGTCTTGCTTTTATTCAATACACCCAGGATTCAGACGAGAAGGAACCCGCTGGCCAAGACTATGGTGCCGGATGGGCGGGCCAGCTTTACACCTACATTAAGAGTACCGGCGTCTACAAGTGCCCAGATGACCCCTCGACCCCTATCACTAGCTACGGCCCCATTCCATACAACGTGGTTTCTTACGGTTTCAACCAGTCTCTGCAAGGTTATGGCTTGACGTCAACACTGGCTTCGCTTGCTGCACCGGCTTCGACTGTGCTGGCTTGCGAGATGGAAGGTGGCAAAGCTCAGTTCGACCGCGACACTTCTGAAGGTCATGCCGAGGGAACGGGTTATGTCTCGCCCGCCGTGGACGGCCTAGACGCTAATACGACGACGATCCCTTCAGACATCATTAACACTGCTGTTACCGGCAGTCTTACAGGCGGTACTGACCAAACTGGTGACTCTAACATGAAGACGAAGTATGCGACAGGCCCGATGGGCGGCATCGCGGCAACCAACCTGGCCCAGAACTTCACCGGTCTCACGGGACGCCATACGGATGGTTCTAACTTCCTGGCGGCGGACGGTCATGTGAAATGGCTGCGCGGCTCGGCAGTTTCACCCGGCTATGCAGCGTTGTCTGCAACATCCGCTCAGGCAGCCGATGCGACAGGACCTTACGGCGCGAACAAGAACGCGGCTGGCACGGGTGCGTTGAACGCAAACGGCGCTAACTTCGCCATGACCTTCAGCCCCACTTAATTTCTGCGGCTGAAGTCCTTTAGCAGAAGACACACAAGAGGGCGGGTGCGGCACGCACCCGCCCTTTTATCGTTCCCGAACCGGAACCTACCCCGTCTCGTTCCTCGCCACCCCTCCCGATGCGGGAAGGGCAGAGATAACAGCGCAGGGCTTCATTTGCGTCTCTTTGTCTTCCCTGGCTACCTGGAAGGCGGGAGGAACGAGACGGGGCAGGTTCCGCGCCCACGCAAAACCCCAAAAGTATAACAATCCATGAACAAACGAACTATGAACAAACGAATACGGACCGCAAGAGCGGCGCTTCTCGCCGCGACCGCCGGTACTACGCTCTTGGCCACCGCCGGCTGCGGCAAAGCCCATACGTCGGAAACGGTTCTCGTGGCTTCGCCGCAGACGCCGACTGTCAAGGCCGCCGTGCCGGCCCCGGCAGTCAGCACCGCGCCTCAATGGCCGGCGTCGTCGGTCATTTACACGCTGTACCCGGAGATTTTCTCGCCGCAGGGCAATTTTGCCGGAGTGACGGCGCAGCTCCCGCGCCTCAAAAGCATGGGCATCACCGACGTCTGGGTGATGCCGGTGACACCTGTCGGCCACCCCATTCCCGGCCACGGCGCGTTTGACAGCCCCTACTGCGTCCATGACTTCTACGGCATCAACCCCTCCTATGGGACGGCCGCCGACCTGCACGCGCTGATCACAAAAGCGCACGCGCTGGGGATGCGGGTGCTGCTGGACGAAGTCCTGAACCATACATCGTGGGACAACCCGCTGATTACCCAGCACCCGGAGTTTTACGTCCATACGGACAACAATCCAAGCAACCCGGCGACAATCAAGCAGGCCTTTAACTACTCGGATGTCGCCCAGCTTAATTATGCCAATCCCGGACTGCGGGACTACATGACAAAAATGCTGCAATCCTGGATCACGGAGTACAAAGTGGACGGCTTCCGCTTCGACTCCGCGAACAACCCGGATGGGCCGGCCCGCATGATCCCCGCCGACTTCTGGCAGGAGTTGGGAAATGCCCTGCGCCAGACCAAGCCGAATGTCCTGCTGCTGGAAGAAGGGGAAACCCCGGATTTAGCCCTGAAGCCATTCTCGCTGGATTACGCCTGGCGCATGTACGATCCCGCCGGCCACGGGGCGCTCAAGACCGTGGCAGACGGTGGCGATGCGTCCCAAATCCAGGCCGCCTGGGAAAGTCAGGTCCGCGACTTCCCGGCGGGCATGACCCACATGTCGGTGCAGGACGACTGGGACACGCCCCGCGACGTGAACTCTTTCGGCGGCCCGGCGGGCGCAATGGCGGTGGCCGTGTTTAACTTCACCAATACCGGCGTCCCGCTGCTGTACAACGGCATGGAAATCGGCAACGCCGCCGGTAAGACCAACCCGCACGCGCCGATTAACTGGCAGGGCGGCGACCCGCGCTTCCCCGGCTTCTACCGGCAGCTCATCGCGCTCCGCCTGCACAATCCGGCCTTTACGTCGGGCGCAATGGCCTGGCTGCCGAACTCCGCACCGGCTCAGCTTCTCTCTTACGCGCGGGCAGGCGGCGGCTCCGAGTTTCTGGTAGAGATCAATCTGACCTCGACGCCCGCTCGCGGCAAGATCAATGCGGCCCTGGGGTCCGGCTGGACACAAGTGCCGCTGGCCGGGGCGCAGTCCGGCGTCGCACCGGCGCTGCTGCCGCAGGTGTCTCTGCCGGCGAAAAGCTTTGCGATTTTCCGGCGTCCTTTCAGCGGAAAATTGCCGGCTCTGGCCCCCCTTCAAAGCCAGTCACAAAGTGGGGCCAACCAGGACAACGCAAGCAGCCCAGCGTATGCGAACGGGTATAAAGCTGGGGAAAATGGCGGCTCCGGCTTTACTCCATTCCGCATTGTTTCTGCCGGGACCGCAGGGACGTTTGTTTTCACCGCGACGGAGGCGGAAGGAAACAAAGGCACACCCGCGCCCAGCACCATTGACACCGCTGGAAAATCATTTGGCCTTTTCGCGCAGACTCCGGATGCTTCCATCACTATCACCCGCGGTTTCACCAAGCCGTTGACTGCGGGAAGCACGTTTTCGATTGACTTCGTGAGCGGCATCAATGAAGCCGGCTTGGCTGGCGTCGCGCTGACGACGGCGGACGGCATGACCGGCAGCTTTGTGTTTCATGCCGGCGGTGCGGGTGTCCTCTTCAACGGGGCTTCGACAGGCATTGGCTTTGTTCCTGGTGCCTCGCATCTAGTCTATACTTTGACTTCTCCCACGACCTACTCGCTCAAGGTCACAGGGGCCGATGCTTACACCGGCACGGGTACGTTCAAGGGTCCGATTACCGGCTTCCAGGTGCAGCAAACAAATTCAGGCTCCACGAAGCCCGACCACAATGCCTACTTCAACAACCTGTCTTTGGGACATAGCGGAACGCCGTAATTGGAACGCCGTAAGCTGTCCTGAAACAGACACACTCAAATAAAGGAGTTCATCGTTGATTAACCAAGATGTCTCTGCTGAAGCAGCAGATACCCGCGCAGAAGCCGGAGATGAACAGCAACGGGAGCTGCGGCTCGGCGAGCTGGCGACCATGAACTTCGGCTATATCGGCATCCAGTTCGGCTGGGGGCTGCAAATGGCGAACATGGCCGCAATTTATACCAAGCTCGGCGCTCATGCAGACAACATTCCGATCCTGGGGCTGGCCGGACCGGTCACGGGCCTGCTGATCCAGCCGATTATCGGCGCGATGAGTGACCGGACCTGGAGCGCCCGCTTTGGACGCCGCCGGCCCTATTTCCTAGCCGGCGCGATCCTGGCTTCCATTGCGCTGTTTATCATGCCGTCTTCCCCGGCCCTTTGGGTCGCCGCCGCGCTGCTGTGGGTACTGGACGCCAGCGTCAACGTCAGCATGGAGCCGTTCCGGGCCTTTGTCGCCGACAAGCTGCCGCTGAGGCAGCGGGCGGTTGGGTTTCTCGTGCAAAGCTGCTTTATCGGCCTCGGCGCGACGCTCGCCAACATCCTGCCCTGGGTCTTGAACCATTTCGGCGTGACGACGGAAGCGGCGAACGGCGTGCCGCTCTCCGTGCTGTTCTCGTTCCGCATTGGGGCCGCCATGTTCCTGGGCTGCGTGCTGTGGACGGTGCTGCGAACAAAAGAAGACCCGCCGGCGGACATGGCGGAGTTCGAGCGCGAGCGACGCGCAACACGCGGCATCGGCGCGGGCGCGAGGGAGATATACAATGCCATTCTTGCAATGCCGCTGACCATGAAGCAGTTGTTCCCGGTGCAGTTTGCGACCTGGTTCGGCTTGTCCTGCTTCTGGGGGCTGTTCACGCTTTCGATTGCCAGCAACGTGTTCGGCGCAACCACCACGAAAGGAGCGCTGTTTGACCGGGCAACCGAGTGGGGCGGCCTCTGCATGGCGGCGTCTTCGGTGGTGACGTTCTTAGTCGCCCCGCTGATGCCCAATATCGCGACGCGGCTGGGACGGCCCAAGCTGCACGCCGCGTCGCTTGCGCTCGGCGGCGTCGGACTGCTCAGCGTCACATTTATCCATTCTCAGTACCTGTTGCTGCTGCCGATGGTGGCGTTCGGCATTGCGTGGGCGGCGATCCTCGCCATGCCCTACGCGATTTTGTCCGTGGCCTTGCCGCCTTCGCGGGTTGGCGTCTACATGGGCATTTTCAACTTGTTTATCGTCATCCCGCAGATGGTGTATTCGCTGGGAATGCCGCTCGTAATCCGGTACGTCTTCCATGACCAGCCGCTCCCGACACTGACCGTTGGCGCAGTTTGCTTCCTGATCGCGGCCTTCCTTGCCACGAGAATCATCGAGATGACCCCGAAAGGCAGTGCCATTGTGCCGGCGTGAGGACCCCCTAGCCCCCAATAATGGGGGAACATGAGAAGACCAAGCCATTCCTAATCTGGTCCCCCCCATTATTGGGGGCTAGGGGGAAATCCGTGTGAATATGCTATACTTAACGCCGAAGTCATCCGGGTGGCCGCTGCGCGTCCCGCCAGGGGCGCGTCAGAGGAAAGTCCGGACTCCACAGGGCAGCGATGCCGGCTAACGGCCGGGCGGGGCGACCCGCCGGAAAGTGCCACAGAAACATACCGCCATATTTCGTAAGACTTATGGTAAGGGCGAAATGGTGCGGTCCTTCGGGACTTAAAGTAAGAGCGCACCGGGCCTGCGGAGACGCAGATGCCGGGTAAACCCCATCGGGAGCAAGGCTGGAGGGCGCGGCCTGAGCACTTTCGCCTTCGCCTGGAACCGGCGAGAGTGCAACGCGCCCGCGAACGCCGCTTGAGGCATGCAGAGTAATGTATGTCCCAGAGAGATGGCCACACAAACACAGAACCCGGCTTATAGGGTGACTTCGCAAGCGCAGAAACGCCCGGAAGCAGATTGCCTCCAGGCGTTTTTGTGCGTCAGGCGTCAAGCCCGAAACGCTTCGGCATATCTTCCCATCAGCGGGGAGCGCAGCAGCAGCTTGTTGGTTGTCCAGCCATCGCTGACTATTCCGTGTTGCATATCAATGCAAGCACTCTGAATTAGCTGCGCCCACCACAGGGGCGTAATCAGTGCCCATTCTTCCGGCGTCAGCGGCGCAACTTCGTCATATCCCAGGACAACGTCGTCATATTTGCCGCGCCAGGACAGCGCGAAGTCCCCTACCCGGTGGTCCCAGTGGGAAAGCTCAAAGTCCAAGATGCCGGACAGCCTGCCGTCCGTGAACCGCAGGTTCCACGGCGTGAAGTCGCCATGAACGACAACGCCAGCCCAGTTTTGAGGCTGAAGTTCTGCAATGCGCTCGCGGGCGCGTTCCAGGTGCCAGCGCAGGATGCGGACTTCTTCCGGCTGCCCTTGCTCGTTTTTGGCGAGAACATTATCCAGGGTTGGGTCGGCCAGGATTTCTTCACAACGCCGCCATCCCGGACGCTGCCCCAAATCGGGGACTTGGGCCAGTCCGGTATGAAACTCTGCCAGCAGACGCCCGCGTGTGCGTTGTTTCTCGCGCCCACCGTGGATCAGGTCAGCAGATAATGGGCTATCGCCAGGCAGAAAAAGAGCAAGGCTCCAGAAATGTCCGTTTATCTCAATTGGCCCTGCGACCGTTGCCGCGACAGGCCACTCGAACTCCGCGAGAAGCGCCACTAAGCGCACTTCGTAGTTGATGGAAGCCCAATTCAGCGAAGCGTCATTGATTAACGGCGACTGTCCCCAGCGCCGCAGGACAAGCTGCTCCCCCTGCGCCTCCACAAGCCAATGCTGGTTAATTCTGCCTCCAAGCGGGGCAGTTAGCCGCACATCAAACTGAGCAAGAACCTCGTCACTTAGCTGCATGGGGTTTCTTTACTCCGGCATCGGCTCCACATCAAACTTGTCTTCCAACCCGTTTGCTGCAATGTCTCGCAAAAGCCTTTGCTGGTGTTCGTCGCCTTGTTCCTTGACAAAGAACACGCACTTCTTGGCGCGTGTGACGAGAACCGCATAGTCATCTGCCTCAGACAAGACGAAATTGATGTGTAACCCTTTATCTTGCCGCATCTCAAGGGATTTGTCGGACAAACGTCTGCTCAAAGTATCGCAAGACATCATCTGCTCGGTCGGCCCTCGCTCAATCGGATTGCGGCATGGTTTGTTCTCAAAGCGGCTTTTAAGGTCATTCTCTTTCGAGATGTACGAGTAGAGTTCTGCACGATCATTGCATTGCGCCGGGAAAATCGTGAGACCGTTTTTTGCCATCTTCTGTATTTTTGGACCCGGCACTTGGGCATTAATCTGACAGAGCAGAATCCCTTGAACCTTCAGGTCAAACCCACGCGGGAGATGCTCTTTGAATTCCGCCTTGAGTCTATCCGCCAATGACTTGATCTGGTCCAAGCCATGTTCCAACTTCTTGTTGTCTTTGCTCTTCATCTCAATGATTGTGCAGAGACAGCCTTTGCCATGAAGATACAGGGCCAAATAATCTGGGCGCGGGACATCTGCTTCAAAGACTGGGAAGCGCTGATTATCTATGTGGATAAGCAGGCAAATACCATCTTCCCCTTCCTGACGGCTGATGCTGAATTTGACCCCGCTTTCCGCCGGCACCGACAGTTTCTCCAGTGTTCGGAACACCAGCAGATTTTCCAGAAAGTTAAATTGACTGGTATCTATGCTGCCGTCTTTATTTGCTCGGTGTTTTTGCAGGCTTGCGGGTTGTCTTGGCACGTTCCGGTGTGTGTCCTTCCTCGTAGATTTGAAAGAACTTCTGCTGCAACTCGCCGGAAACGTCGCTCAGTGTATCCCACCGAATGCCGTAGTCGGGGTCTTTGAGCGAATGCAGTTGATTGTCGGCCATTTCGTAAGCACTAATTTGGTCTATGTCTAGCAAGGCCGCTGAGTCACCCAAATACAAAGATTTCGCTTGGCGTTTCTTTGCTGCCGCAGATACCTCCTCTGTTTGCGCCAAATTGTTCAAGTGAGACATGATGTAGGGGCTATGCGTCGTCAGCAGCACATAAACGCCCTGATTAACCAGCATCGCCAGCACTTCCAGAAGCTTCGCCTGCGACTCTGGGTGCAAGTTCATCTCAGGTTCATCAATGATTAGCAAATCACCTTTAGCCGCACGATAGCGCAGGTAAAGAAGAAGCGGCGCAAGTTGCTTGATAGAGGAAGAAGCATTGTACAAATCAATGTTCAAGCCATTACCGACATCCACCATGATTTCCTGACCGCCTAAAGCCGTCTGTCGAAAATTAAGTTTGTTGCCGTTTTGGATATTTTGCTCAATGTCCGCTGCAAGCTCACCCATTCCAGTTTGTGAAGAAGGGTTAGCCTCTGTTTCAATCTCGAACAGCAATTCTAAGAAATCTTCAATCGGCTGCGGATAACGTACTTCTCCAACCTCTCTAAGTAGATCGAGTTGACGCTTTGATGTTTCACGGCTGCTGAATAATCGGCGCTGTGCGTCCAGCATGAGTTTTAGGCGGCGATTAGCAAGCACTTTATAGGTAATCACGAAGGCGTTGCGTTCGGCAGGCAATAGGTAGGGACGCCCGAATAGATGCCTGCGGAGGCTTATATTTAATGCGATGGTGGCTTCAAACAGCCAGGTGTCGTGAGAGTAAAAGTTTTGGCTGTTGCTGACACTCTGCGCTGTCTTTCCTGGCAGGGATAGCACCAAAGAACTTTCCTCCAAAGATACTTGCATATCGCCTTTCCCATATACGGTTAATGAAGTGCCTGAAAGCGGTTCGAGTAAGGCTCTAAACTCTTGTTGAGACATCATAATCTCGTACCGTGTGTGCGAAAACAAAGAACCGCTAGAATCTTGGTAGAAACTCTCTAACTCGCTTGAGAAATTTGTGACATTGTCACTAATCTCTGTCTCGAACGCTTTTTGCAATGCCTCTAGCTTAATGGACATACTCCCATCGGGGGCCAGTTGAAGTGGGAATTCGCTGGCAGTGAGGTCAGTCTCCATAAAGGTTTGCCACAGACCATAAACAGAGTAAGCAACATAAGTTTTGTTGGAGTTGTTCGGTCCGATGATAACCGTCATCGGCTTCAAGTCCAGTTCTGTTTCTTTGATCTTGCCTAAGTTGTGGAAGCGTATGTTCATAAGCGTGTCTTTGGGTTCTCTTAAAGCTTATCTTACCACCTAGCCCAACAAAAAAACCGCCCAGCCATTGCTGGCGGGCGGATTTTGAGGGTTAAGCCGCTCTAGTGGTCAGCGGGCATGAGGAAGCCGACTTTCCAGGTGCGGGTGAAGTGCAGGCGCTTGTCTAGCGCTTGGAAGCGGGCGCTGTCTTCGGGGGACAACTGGACGGCGTCTTTGGCGGGGCCGACGACGGCGAGGGCGGTCAAAATCAGCGGGTTGGTGCCGCCGACGCCGCTGGCCGCAGAATCCACGTTCCAGTAGTAGCGGACGATGGACTCTTCCTGCACTTCGTCAGGGGTCGGGACATGGGAGCGGTCCGGGTACAGCAGGGCAGCATCGGGAGCAGTGCTGTAGATAGCCGGGGCCGGGGAGCGGCTGATGCCCGGCAGGGCGCGGGCGTCAATCAGAATGCCGGTGTAAGAGTCCAGGTTGTCGGACACGACAACCGGCGCGGCGAGCGGCGGCGCGGGAAGCTCGGCAGCGGGCAGAACGCGGAGGCGGTCGGCTTCCACGGTGCCGTCGGGAAGCTGGACGCCGACAAGATGGACCCGCATTCCACGCGACAGGTCGGCAATCTGGCCCATCCGCTCGGTGCCGCGCAGGATGATGTCCGTGTCCTGGAGGCTTGCGGTGTAGCGCTTGTCGTCCTCGCCGAGCAGCGTCACCTGATTGCGGGCGGCGTCAATGTCGCGGACTGAGCCGTCCATCAAGAACTGCGGGCCGGGGGCAGTCGCGACGGTGGGAACGGGAATAGGTAGGGACGGAGTTTCGATCATGGCCGGCTGCGGGTCCACCACCGCCGAGCGCGGCTCGGCTATGGCCGGCGGCTGGAAGTAGGTGGGCTGAGCTTCGCCGGAGCCGGCGAAGTTCGGCAGAACACGCAGGCGGTCGGCTTCCAGCAGGTTGTGGCCCAGCAGGGTGCCGACAATCCGCACGCGCATTCCGCGTGCGAGGTTCGCCGTTTCGCCCATGCGGCTGTCCAAAAGAGTGATGTCCGCGCCGTAGGCGTCTATAATGTATCGGTTAAAATCATTGCCGTTAACGACCAGCCGCTCGCCGGAGCCGTTGACCGACTGCACGGTGCCGACGACCGTGTAATGGTTAGCCTGCTGGAACGGCGTGATGTCGTCCTGCTGCGCGAGCGCCGGAACGGCCATGATCGAAAACAAGCTGCAAACACCCAAAATCTTACCCAGTATTTGTGGCATCGGTTTATCCTTCTACGCAGTCATAACACAGTGAGAGTATCGGTATATTATACAGTAGAAATCAGAGCGAAAACGAGCGTCGGCCGAGGAAAAGAAAATTATTTTACGGCTCGCGCGGCCCGCAGCAGCCAGGCCGCTAGAAGGTCACGGCTCGCGGCCATCTCAGCCTCGACTTCCGCGTGAGACAGCGGCGCAGCGGACAGAAGTCCGGTGCCATAATTGGTCGCCAGAGCGACGCCTGCATAGCGCAGGCCGGCTTCGCGGCAGAGGATCGCTTCAGGAGCGCCGGTCATGCCGACGACCGACGCGCCCCACTGCCCGAACAAGCGCACTTCGGCAGGCGTCTCATAGCGCGGCCCCGACGTGCAGAGGTAGGTTCCGGTTGGATGAATACGCGATGCGATGTCTGCACCCGCCGTTTCCCGCAGTATTTCGCGCAGGCTTGGGTCGTAGGGATGCACGAAATCGGTATGCCGGACATGGCCCGGCTCGCCGTAGAACGTCACGACTTCGCCTTTCGTGAAGTCTAAGAAGTCATCTAAGACGACAAAGTCGCCAGGCGCAATCTCAGGGCGCAGCGAGCCGACTGCCGTAGTCGCGAAGACCGCGTCAACGCCGAGATCGCGCAGGGCGGCGATATTCGCTCGGTGATTAATCTTGTGCGGCGGCAGCGAATGGCCCGCGCCGTGCCGGGCCAGAAACAGCAGCTCGGAGCCGTCGCCGAGGTCTGCCCGTGTCAGCGACGCTTGGCCGTATTCTGTTTCTACGGTTTCCGGCGTTCCCGCCACAAGCGCCGTTCCAAAGCCTGTTCCGCCGATAATCGCCACTTGGAGCATTGACAAAGCCTCTTTCCCGTGATACACTGCCTGCCGTGCGAACTTCTTCCGCAAGCAATTTTCCTGCAAGCCATTCCCATTCTACACGAAACCTCCGCCCGTGGCAAGCGCATGGCCTTGTCGCCGCGTTTCTGCTCCTGCTGACGGGGATCTACTTCCGCCGTCAAGTCATTGGCGGGCAGGCGCTGTACTGGGGCGATGTCGGCCTGTATTTCCTGCCGATGCAGATCTTTCTCAAGCAGAACCTGAGCGCGGGCCGTCTGCCGCTCTGGAACCCGCTCATTTTGTGCGGGACGCCGTATGCCGGCAACCCGCAGACCTGGCCCCTATACCCAATCACGGCCCTGCTGCCGTTTGTATCCGCCACGCAGTTCATCAACCTGACCGTGGCGCTGCATGTCTGGATTGCGGGCCTCGGAACCTATGCGTTCGCCCGTCGAGCGCTTGGGATCGGCCCCGGCCCGGCGATGCTGGCAGCAATCACATTCATGTTCGGCGGCCAGCTTGTGTCTAAAGAGCAGTTTCCAAACATGGTCCAGGCGTCCGCCTGGCTGCCCTGGGTGCTTTTTTGCCTCCATACCCTGCTGACACGAAAGCGCGTTCAAGACGCGCTCACGCTCGGGCTGGTGCTGGGCTTGCAGCTTCTCGCCGCGCATGTGCAGATGACTCTGCTGACGCTGTATCTAGCGATGGCTTACGGAGTGTTTGTGCTTCTTGATGGCAGGGCAAAGGCGAGAGGGCGGGCAGGGCAAGAAGGGCAGGCACGGCGGCCTGCCCCTACGGCACAGACGGCGGGTCTGCTTCTGCTGGCGATCGCAGTTGCGTCGGGGCTGGCGATGGGGCAGCTTTTGCCGACGCTGGCGTTGTTCCGGGACGCGGCCCGGCAGAAGCTGTCGTTTGCCGTCGTAGACCGTTTCTATCTGCCGCTGGAGCAGCTTGGAAACTTCGTTCTGCCGCACCTTCATGGCAGCCCGTATTATGGGAACTGGGCAGCGCGGGGCAATCCTTGGGAGACCTGCTGTTATGTCGGCGTGCTGCCGCTCACGCTGGCGCTCTGGGGCGGCATGACGGCGTTTGTGCCTGCCGGGTCTCGCCAGGCTCGGTTCTGGGTAGGCGTATTCTTTGGCGGCGTCTGGATGGCGCTTGGCGGGGACGGCGGCTTGTACCATTTGGCGTATTTCGTGCTGCCCGGCTTTCGGTCATTTCATGACCCGGCCCGCTGCCTGCTCCCAGCATGTTTTGCTCTGTCTCTCTTGGCCGCGTTCGGCTTAGAGCAGGTGCCGCGTTTCAGTCGGCGGCGACTTGTCATTGCCGCCATGCTGCTGCTGGCGTTTGCCGATCTGGCGCACTTTGGGCAAACGCTGTATCCGCTAGTTGACCCGGCGGCGCTGTCCCCTGTGTCACCAAACGTGGCGCTTGTGCAAAGTGACCCGGAAATCGCGGCGCATCAGGCGCGAATACTGGCTCCAACCAACGGTATCTGGCTGCGGTTCACGACGCCAAAGGATTTCCGGCAAGCCGTGCCGGGTTACCAAACGCTGTGGGCGGACACACTGACGCCCAATCTGATGATGCCTTATGGCCTATATGATGCGTTCGGCTACGAGCCGGTGGCGCTGAAAAACATCGAAACGGCCTCGGTAACAGCGGCGCAGGCCTTTGACCCAAAAGCCGCTCAGAGCGTCAGAAACAAGGCGGCAGCACTCGGCGGGGCGCTGGGCGTCAAGTATGTTGCTGTCTGCCGGGTGACGCCGCCGGAGCGGACACTGCCGGGCCTCGTTTCCGTCCGCAGTGCGCCAACACTCGCACCGCCGGGCCGTCAGCATGGGCCAAAAGCGCTTTTGTATCTGTCGCGGAACACGCAGTGGCAGCCGCGGGCGCATCTGGAACACGCGGCGTCTCCCGTGCGGCTTAATGACAACGGGCCGGACCAGGTCACGCTGACGTTCCAGACGGCTGCGCCGGACCGGCTAATTTTAGAAGACACCCAGGCGGCGAGCTGGCAGGCAGCGGTGGATGGTCAGCGTGTGCCGATTAAAACCTATCAAAGCTGCCTGCGGGCCGTGACCGTGCCGCAGCCTGGTCTGCACCGCGTCGTGTTTACCTACGCTCCCACCCCATTTCGCTTGGGCCTGTATTTGTCACTGCTGACGCTGGCCGGGCTGCTCGGCGCGGCAAGTTTCGGGCTAACAAGAAAACTTATGGGGCGGGAAGGATTTCTGCGCGAATGTGCCGAATAAGCATCCTAACCTACGCCGGGCAGCGCCGCCCCACCCTTTTTCACCCAACTCAACTCGAAGGATACTTGTTTATGACTGTTTTCAGCGTCCCGGCGCGTCTTTTCGGCTGTCTCTGCACGGCGGCGGCGTTGGCTTTTGTTTCCGCTGGCTGTGCCAACAAGACTTCCAGCACCGTCAACGGCATCTCTTCCGGGGGTGGCGCTCCGGCGGCAGGGTCTATCATGATCGGCGAGTACGGCTCGCTGACCGGCGACAAGTCCACGTTTGGGCATTCTACCGATAACGGTGTTGAACTTGCCGTCAAAGGCATCAATGCTGCCGGCGGTGTAAATGGTCATCCCCTGGCCGTGGACGTGCAGGACGACGCGGGAACTCCAGACGGCGCATCCAGTGTCGTCAAGAAGATCATCACGAGCGACAAGCCGACGGCAGTCATTGGAGAAGTGGCTTCCACGCTGTCCATCCAGGCCGCGCCGGTCTGCAACGCCGCCAAAGTGCCGATGATCTCGCCGTCCTCCACTAACCCCACAGTCACCCAGCTTGGACCGTATGTGTTCCGGGTCTGCTTTATTGACCCGTTTCAGGGAACCGCCGCCGCGAAATTTGCGCTCGGAACTCTTCACGCCAAAAAAGCCGCGATTTTGACCGACGCAGGCAACGACTACTCCATTGGCCTGACCAAGTTCTTCACCCAGAGTTTCACCCAGGGCGGCGGGCAGGTCGTGCTGTCGCAGAACTACGGCAAAGACGACGTCGATTTCACCTCGCAGCTCACGCAAATCAAGGCCGATGCTCCTGACGTGCTATACGTACCGGGCTACTACGGCCAGGTCGGCCCGATTGCCAAGCAGGCACGGAAGGTTGGGCTGATGGTTCCCCTACTCGGCGGCGACGGCTGGGACTCGCCCAAGTTGGTCGAAGGTGCAGGCGGACCAGGCCAGGCACTGGAAGGCTCCTACTTCACCAACCATTCGTCCATGAGCAACCCGGACCCGACGATCCAGAAGTTCGTTTCGGCGTACAAGACGGCCTACGGCGGACAGCAGCCCGACTCACTCGCGGCGTTAGGATATGACTCCATCGGCGTTCTTACGGACGCGATAAAACGCGCCGGCGCACCGGCAGACGGGGATTATGCGTCGCTTGCCTACCATGCCAAGCTGCGTGACGCGATTGCGGCCACAAAAGGCTACAAAGGCATCACAGGGACCATCACGATTGGGCCGGACCGTGATGCCGTCAAGCCCGCCGTCGTGCTGCAAATCCACGGCGCGGATTACAAGTATGTCTCGACGGTAAATCCGTAGGCCACGGAATAAATTCCGTGGTAGCCTGAATTGACTTCATGCACCAACTCGCCCCACAACTTCTCATCGGCATTCAGCTCGGCAGCATCTATGCGCTGATCGCCCTCGGCTACACGATGGTTTACGGCGTCCTGAAGCTGATCAACTTCGCGCATGGCGACGTCTACATGGTCGGCGCGTATGCGGGTCTCGGCGCGGCGGGCGTTCTCGGGACCTGGCTGCCGGCGCATGGGCCGTTTCATTCGCTGCTGCCGTCGCCGGGCGGGGCGCTGCTGGTGCTGGTGACCGCCATGCTGCTCTGCGCCCTGCTGGGGCTGGTCATTGAGCAGGCGGCGTACCGGCCTCTCCGAACCCGTTCCTGGATCATTCCCGGCATTGTTATCGGCGGCGCATCGGGCTACGTCGCTTACGGCATCGCGACGAAAGACAACCGGACTCCTGCCTCGGCGATTGCCATTGGCGTGATAGTATGGGCGGCGATTGCCGCGCTCCTGCGAACGACGCAGAGCCGCCGGGCAGTCGGGACACCTTCGCGTTTGACCGCGCTGATTACGGCCATCGGCGTGTCGCTCTTTTTAGAAAACTTCGGCATCCTGCCCCAGATTTTCTCGTCTGACCAGCGCTTTATTCAAGCCACTCAAATCGTCAAGTTGCCGCGCCCCATTCTAACGCACAAAATCTCGTTTTACATTTTTGGTCGCCACATTTACTTCGCGCCACTTTCAATTACTATTGAGACGATCTTGATACTTGGCCTCTCGCTCGTGCTGATGGCTCTGCTGACCTATATCGTCACCTACACGCGCATCGGCAAAGCGGTCCGGGCAGTGTCGTTTGACGCCGATGCGGCGGCGCTGATGGGAATTAACACGAACACGGTTATCGCGTTCACGTTCGCGCTCGGCGCGGCGCTGGCCGGCGCGGCGGGGGTTATGGTCACAGGGCTAACCGGAACGGCATTCACGCCGTATGTCGGCGTCTTGATGGGCCTCAAGGCGTTTGTGGCAGCGGTTTTGGGCGGCATCGGCAACATCCCCGGCGCGGTGGTCGGCGGCCTGATTATGGGCCTCGCCGAAACCCTGGTGGTCGCTTACGGACCCGGCATCGGCATTCCCAGCACCTACCGGGACGCCGTCGCGTTCTTTCTGCTGATCGTGATCCTGCTGGTGCGCCCTGCCGGCCTGTTTGGCCGCTTGGCCCCGGAGAAAGTGTAGCTTTGGAAAAAGCGCTAGGACATTCTGCGTCGTTTAAGTCCCCTGCTCTGCCGGCACGCCTGCTGGGGATTGTGGCCCTGCTCGGCCTGCTGTTTCTTGGCAACCTATGGGTCGAGCGGCCTTTGCTGGACCAGTCGGTCACGTCGTTCTACGGCATGGATCAGTACAAAGAAGGCATTATCATCTCCTGCGGCATCTATGTTATACTTGCCGTTGCGCTGAACCTGGTGAACGGCTTTACGGGGCAGTTCTCGCTGGGGCATATCGGATTCTACGCCGTGGGTGCGTATGTGGCGGCGGCAGTCTCCACTTACGGCCACGCCAGGCTGTTTCCCGGCCTACCGATTGACGGTTCTCCCATCGGTGTGGCGCAGGGAGCGTATCCGATCCTAACGCTGTGCCTCATTAGCGGCCTGGCGGCGGCGGCAGTGGGGTTTGTGGTAGGGCTGCCGTCGCTGCGGCTGCGCGGCGACTATCTGGCGATTATTACGCTGGGGTTCGCGCAGATCATTCAAGTCGTCATCCGAAACATCAAAGCGGTGGACGGCGCGACTTCGTTCACCGGCATCTCGCGCGGCGATACGACCATTCTGACGCCGCATCTGACAAACTTCTTTTGGGTCTACTTGTTTGCCGCGCTGACACTCTGGATCGCCTACGGCCTGCGCTTCTCCACGCACGGGCTGGCATTCCTCGCGGTGCGGGAAGACGAGATCGCAGCGGAAGCAATGGGCATTCCGACAACCCGCTACAAAGTGACCGCGTTTGTCCTGAGCGCCTTCCTGACCGGCATCGCCGGTGCATTGTTTGCGCTCTACCAGCCGTCGCTGTCCAGTGACCAGTTCTCGTTTGTCCGTTCCATTGACACCGTTGTCATGGTGGTGCTGGGCGGTCTCGGCAGCATCAGCGGCGTCGCCATCGCTGCTGTCTTATTAACCGTCCTGCCCGAAGCCCTGCGCGGCCTGGACCAGTACCGCCTCGTCGCTTACTCTCTGCTGCTGATTATTCTCATGCTGACCCGGCCTCAAGGCATCTTCGGGCGCGAAGAGCTGTCCCGCGCCTGGCTGGTAGGCCAGATGGCGGCGGTGCGCGGCTGGTTCACCCGGCGTCCCCCGTCGGCCCCGGCGCTTGCGACAGGCCGCGACGTGATGACAATGACGCGGGACCGGGACGATGTAGATGTTTGAGAAATAAAGTGAAGAAGGGAAGCGTGGGATTGAAATCCTACGCTGTGGGCGCAGACGTCAACTGTCCGCCTTCGCGGACAAAGATTAGGACGACGGAGCAAGAAGGTTCTTTTTCTGCTCCTTGTCCGCGAAGGCGGACACTGGGCGTCTGCGCCCCATAGCCGAGCAATTTACTGCCACGGGTCTTGTCTTGCCTAAATTGCAGTTCTTATGCTTCCAACAGCGCTTGTACGACCGCTTCCGGTTGCTCTAGCTGGATGGAATGGCCGATGCCGGACAGGATCTCACGCCGATAGCCCGCCGTGAAGTGGCTTTCCTGGCCTTCCCATGCGCTTACTAAAGACACGCCGTCTTCTGCGCCGTGCAGCACAATCGTTGGAACTTTGATCAGCGGCGTCAGAAGCTGCGACGCTTCCAGGGCGTCATAACGCGGGTCCGGCAGGGCGCGGCCCCAGCGGACGCGGTACGAGTGCAGCGTGATTTCCACCCAGTCTGGGTTTTCCCAGGCTTTGGATGCGGCGCTGAACTTATCTTCGCTAAAAAGCTGTGCGGGTCCCCAAGTCTCCCAAAGGAAGCGGCAAATGGTGTTGCGGTCTTCTTCTAATTCATAACGCGCTTGCTCCGTTCCAAAGAACCACTGATACCAGCAGGCTTTGCGCTGGATTGGCGTCAAAGGCTGGTTTAGTCCGCCGCCGTAGGGAACCGAAAGCGCGATCAGGCGCTCCAAACGCTCCGGCCAGTTGGCGGCAAACAAGTATCCTGCCTGTGCGCCCCAGTCATGCCCGACGAGCGTAAACTTCTCCAAGCCGAGTGCATCGGCAAAATCTTTGGCGTCTTGGGCAATCGCCGTCAACTGCCCGGAGCGGCGCGTCAGCGGGTCCAGAAACTTGGTCGGTCCGAAGCCGCGCAAGTAGGGAGCGAATGTGCGCCAGCCTGCCTCCGCCAGCGGTCCGGCGACCGCGTCCCAGGTATGGGCGTCATAGGGCCAGCCATGCAGCAGAATGACGGGCTTGCCGTCTGCGGGTCCCTGCTCCAAGTAAGCAATATCCAGAAGCGAAGTTTGGATTGTCTTGAAGTCGGTCACGTTAGATGCCTCCGTAAACTATGTTCCCGCCGACAACCGTAGCTTGCACGGTAGGTGTGTCGGGCCAGCCGGCAAGGACAGCGAAGTCGGCGCGGTGGTCGGGGGCGATTTTGCCCCGGTCGTTTTCTAAGAAGACGCTATACGCTGCGCCTTCGGTGTAGGCCCGCAGGGCGTCAAGCGCGGAAACGCACTGGTGGGAACCAAGCACTTCGCCGGAGGGTGTGCGGCGATTTGCCGCCGACTGAATGCCGTCCAGCGGTGCGCCGGGGATGACGGGAATGTCGGACGAGAAGACGAGCGGCAGGCCGGCGGCCTGCGTTTCGGCATACGGCATCAGGCGGTGGGCGCGAGAGCTGCCGATGGCTTTCGTGTAGGCGTCGCCGAAGCGCATCAGAAACTCGGGCTGGTAGACCGGCAGGATGCCGAGACGGGCCAACCTGCCGACTTGGTCCGGCCAGAGCAGCATGGCGTGCTCGATTCGGTGCCGGGCGTCGGAGCGCGGCGACTTTGCCAGCGCTTTGCCATAGGCATCTAAACACAGGTCAATCGCGCTGTCGCCGATCGCATGGGCGGCGATCTGCCAGCCGGCGGCGTGCGCTTTTAAAACCATCGCCTCCAGCTCTTCAGCGCTCCAAACTGCCGTGCCGAGGCTTTCAGAGCCGACAAACGCCGAGCGCAGCAGGGCGGTCCGCGTGGTCAGCGCCCCGTCGGTGAAGACTTTCGCCGGGCCAATCCGCACCCAGTCGGTTTCTGCTGTTACGTCACGCGGATTTGGAACAGTCTCCAGTGCGGCAATCTGCGAAAGCAGCATCATCAGCGAGCAGCGGACGGTCAATGCGCCGAACGCGGCAGCTTCGTGGTAGACGGGGATCTCCTGGAAGCTGTCACGGGCGGCGAGGCCGAGCGTCGCATCTACTGCGCTCGTAATCCCCATCGCGTTCATCGCCGACGAAGCACGTTTCAAGGCGGCGACTTTGTCCGCTAAGGGCGGCTCCGGCGCGGCATCATAGGCCAGATTGGCGGCGGTTTCCAGAAGAACACCGGTTGCTTCGCCGCGCTCGTCCCGGACAATCGTGCCGCCGGGCGGATCCGGCGTTTCGGGGGTGACACGCATCCGCTCTAATACACGGCTATTCACGGAAACGGCGTGGCCGCTGGCATGAGTAATCAAGACAAACGGCAGCCCGCCGCCAACGGCGTCCAAGTCCTGCCGCGTCGGGTGGCAGCCCTCGGCCATGATGTTCTGGTTGTAGCCGCGTCCGCGCACCCAGGTCTCCGGCCCAGCCTGCATCTTTTCCGCCCGCGCCTGCAAGCGTTGGACCAGCTCAGGAATGTTAGGAACGCCTGTGAGCGTCACCGCCGCAAGCGTCAGCCCAAAGCCCAGCACATGGCAGTGCGCGTCGTGGAACCCCGGCACCAGTGTCAGTCCGCCGAGCGGCTGCCTGCGCGTGTCCAGCCCCGCCATCGGCAGCAAATCGGCTTCAGAGCCAACCGCGACAATGCGGCCACCCGCCACGGCAACGGCGTCAGCGGCCGAGTCTGCTGTTAAAGGCAGGCGAGCCTGGGTATAGATGATTTCAGGAATTGGGTTCATACCGTGATGATACCCAAAGAAGGAAGATAAGGAGAAGAAGATGCCAACCAGGGAAATTGCCCGCACCGAATGGAAGACCTACTTTGACGAGTTCAGCCGCGCCCGCGCCGGAGAACTGGTTTCTGTCGAGCTGATTTATAACCCGCAGGGCGACCCGGAGTTCCCCTGGAACAAGCAGCCGCTGGTCGGGCTGACATTTGAGGAAAAAGACGGCGAGCCGGGGACAATCGAGATCTCTGCGGGCGGCGAGGAAAATAATCAGCACACGCACACGGTTACAAACCCGGTGCATGTGTATCATAAAAATGCTCGCGGCCTCATCAGCGACGAAGTCAACATTGACGAAGTTGTCGAAATCACGTCTACCGACGACCCGCGCATTACCTTCCTGCACTTCACGCCTGCCTCGTGAGCGCCTTAGTCAGTCACCTGGTTCAGTGTGTGCCGAACTTCAGCGAAGGGCGTGACCCGGAAGTCATCGCTGCCATTGTGGACGCCGTGCGGCAGACGCCCGGCGTCCGGCTGGCAAACTGGAGCGCCGACCGCGACCATAACCGCCTGGTCGTGACCTTTGTCGGCCCGCCGGACGCCGCTTGCGCCGCTGCCCTCGCGTCCGCCGCCGCCGCAATTCAGCGCATTGATCTACGGACGCACAGCGGCGTCCATCCGCGTCTTGGCGCACTCGACGTTCTGCCGTTCGTCCCGCTGTCCGGCATCACGCTGGCCGAGTGCGCCGCCCTCGCCCATTCCGTCGGCAGTTCTCTTGCCGATCGCTTCGCCCTGCCGGTCTTCTTCTACGAAGCCGCGTCGCCGGGCAACAACAGCCTGCCGTTCGTTCGGAAATCAGCGTTTCAGTCGCTCCTGCCCGACTGCGGCCCGAACGTGCCCCACCCCAACGCCGGTGCGGCGGTTGTCGGCGCACGGCAGCCACTGATTGCTTACAATGTTAACCTCGCGACTGCCGACCTTTCTGCATCTCGCACTATCGCCCGCGAGATGCGCGTCCTGCCCCACCTGCCCGGCATCCGCGCCCTCGGCCTGCGCCTGCCGTCACGCGGCATCACGCAGGCCTCCCTTAACCTGACGCAGCCTGCCGATACTCCGCTTCTCGCCGTCTTCCAGCATATCCAGCGCCGCGCCGAAGCGCTAGGCACGTCTGCCATCGAGAGCGAAGTCATCGGCGCACTCCCCGGCCTGACTGCCTTCGGCGTTCTGGCAGATGCTTTACAAGCTCCGATGCTCAAACCGGGCCAAGTGCTGCTAGAAAATTGGCCTAATTGGTATTGACATCGCTTCTACCGGCGGTTATACTAAAGCACATGTCAAAAATTATGCCAAGCGTCAAAACAGCAATCTCTCTGGAACGAAACTTATTTTTGCGGGCAGAGGAATTCGCTAATTCTCAAAAGGTCTCCCGGAGCCGTGTCGTTGCGCTGGCACTGGAAGAATATCTTCGGCGGCAGGAGAACTTGGCGCTGCTGGAAAGGATCAATGCATCCTATGACGACACGCCGGACCCTGAAGAGGAGAAACATCTCAAAGCAGCCCAAAGGTCATTCCTCAAAGTGGCAGACAGATGGTAGTACGGCAAGGGGAAGTCTACTGGGCTGAACTCGATGAACCGCTGGGGTCTGAACCCGGATATATTCGCCCGTATGTTGTCATCCAGAACAATGTTTTCAACCAAAGCCGGATGAAAACAGTTCTCCTCTGCACCCTAACACCCACTCTCAGGCGAGGCCAAGATCCCGGCAACGTGACACTGAATGCCGGTGAAGCTGGTTTGCCGAAGCTAAGCATTGCTGTCGTCTCCCAGATCGTTACGCTGGATAAATCCCAACTAGGCGATTACATCGGTACGCTGTCCAAAAGCCGCGTTCGGGAGATATTGGACGGAGTACGGCTTGTCACGGAGCCTCGCAAAGTGGAGTAAGGCAACGGCAAGGGTACAGTAGGAGTTGTTATGCTATCACGTTCCACTTATTCTCTAATTGGCGTGCTTGCCGGATTTGCCTGCGTCTTTTTCCTGCTTGTCAAGCGCGAAAAGAAGATGCCAAGCAGCAGTGCGGAGGTCTTGCTGCAGAAGGCCCAGCAGCAGATGCGTGAAGCGCAGGCCAAGAACCGCGAACGTGCGGTGCAGGCCATCACGCAGAAGAACAACTTAGAAGCACTAACAATCTATTTCAAAAGTAGCGGGTTGAGTTTCCAGGTTCTGCCACCGACAATAGCGGCATGAACCCGCTCATTGAACAAGCCATAGAAACTGAGAAGTCACTGCCGACGATTTGGAACGCTCCCGACCCGCTTTGGGAGTTAATCGAGAAGGTGCTGGCCGTTTATGATCCGCCCAACAACATGGGCCGCAAGCGCTGTGATGATGGGCCGCAAGCGCTGTGATGATGGGCCGCAAGCGCTGTGATGATGGGCCGCAAGCGCTGTGATGCACGTAAGTCCTTCGACGGCATTATCTTTAGTCCTTCGACGGCATTATCTTTCGCCTGCGAACAGGCTGCCAATGGAACCAACTGCCGAAAGAGTTTGGTCATCACAGCAGCGTCTACCGCGCCTTCGTGCGCTGGGAGAACAAAGCCCTCTTCGACATTCTGTGGGCCCTCCTGTTGACCAAATGCGACGAACTGCTTGACCAAATGCGACGAACTGCAAGGCGTGGACTGGCACTGGCAGTCCGCTGAGGGCTGTTTGGGCAAAGCGCGAGGCGTGCCTGGCATCGGAAAAAGGGGGCGCAGGATCAGTGCGTTGGCCCCAATCCCTGTGACCGTGGCAAGTCGGGCGTCAAGTGAAACTATTAGAAAAGCGTGCTGGTCGAAGGCAATGGCTGGCCCCTCGCGGCTTGCATCAGCGGGGCTAACACACCTGACGCCAAACTTCTAGCCCTCACGCTAGATGCTATTGTGGTCGAGCGGCCCCCGCCGACCCAAGACGCACCGCAGCATCTTTGTCTGGACAAAGGCTACGATAATCCAACGGGCGAGGCCGCTGCCGCACAGTTTGGCTACACGCCTCACATTCGGCGCATCGGCGAAGAAAAACTTGATGAGCAGGGCGACAAGAAGCACCCTGCCCGCCGCTGGGTTGTAGAGCGCAGCCTCGCCTGGCTGTCCCGGTGCCGCGCTGTACTCGTGCGTTGCGACAAACTGGCCGACCGCTATCTGGCAATGGTCAAGTTGGCGACCGCCCTGCTCTGGTTCCGACGTTGGCACAAACTCTCGCAGAAACCGTCACTTTTGAAATAGATTGTTAATTATGCGCTGATAGACAATTCACATGCCTCTTTTTTCACTGTAATGTCTGAAGCATCTCGTTTTAGTTCGAGCAAAACGATGTTGCCGTCGCCGTCTACTGCCAGTAAGTCCGAACGACCACCTTGTTGATTTCTAATTTGCTGGCCCACAACAAGTAATGTTTCTTCATCAGGAAACAGTAGGCCGATGTTCTTTCGAACAAACTCCTCTAGGTTTGCTTCGGTGATGTTCAGTGCCTTCAGCGTCAATTCTTCCATCTTGTCGGGTGAGGCGAGCGAAACCGCACCTTGACCTTGCACTTGTATGGGGATCATCATGCTACTGATTGTACCACAAGTCGCCAATCCGGGTATAAACAGCTTAGAAAGCGGGGCGTGGGAATGCGGTTTGGGTTTGCGGTGAAGGTAATCGGGCATGGGGGCAATCTGGCGACTATTCCGGCAGAGGCGGGGATGCCGGCAAATGATGCCCGGCGGTGGCAGACGGGGCCGCATGTGCGGAAGTCTATTGAGTATGTCACGGAGATTTTTCACTACCTGCACAAGACGGACATTCACATGTACCGGATGTCGTCGGACTTTGTGCCGTACCTGACTCACCCGGACATGCCGCAGTTTCATCATCAGCTTGAAGAAGCCGAGGAAGAGCTGGCGGCGCTGGGAGCGCTGGCCCGAGAGTATGATATTCGGCTGAGCCTACATCCGTCGCAGTATATCCTGCTGAATGCGTTAGACGAGGAAGTCGCCAAAAAGAGCATCATGGACCTAAACGCCCAGGCGAAGCTGCTGGACGTGATGGGCTGCGGGCCGGAAGCGGTCGTTGTGACCCATGTCGGCGGCGTCTACGGAGACCGAGAAGAAAGTAAAGCGCGGTTTGTGCGCCGTTACAAAGAGCTGCCGGACCATACCAAGAAGCGCTTGGTGCTGGAAAACGACGACGTTTCGTTCAGCGTCTCCGATGTCCTGCAAATCAGCGAAGCGACGGGCATCTCAGTGGTATTTGATAACCTGCATCACTTCTGCTTTAACCCCGAGGCGCTGCCCATGCCGGAGGCTTTGCACCGGGCGCTGGCGACCTGGCCGGAAGAAGTCACGCCCAAAATCCACTATTCATCGCCGTCCACCGACTTCACGACAACCGTGGAAAAAGAAGCTGGGCCGACTGGGCGCGAGCGCACCGTGACGAAGCTCCATGCGCCGCGCCTCAAAGCGCATGCAGACTTCATCAATCCGCTGGAGTTTGTGCTGTTCTGGAATGCCGTCGGCGCGGACAGGCTGCGGCCTTTTGACGTGATGCTGGAAGCCAAAGGCAAAGATGTGGCTCTTTTGCGCCTGCGCCGGGAACTCGGCAAGCAGTGCGAGCGTCCACTAGAGGGTAAATAGATTATAATCTGCGGGCGGGTTTGCCATAATAGAAACATGCCAGGATTTGCGGACGATTATGATGATAATATGATATAATAAGGAGGTAATGCAGTACGCGCGAAATGCCTCCAGCTTCGTTTCTCTTTATTCTCTTTTATCTTTTGTTTACTAGTCTGCGCTGCATTACGATTGAAATACCATCCGGGAGGTAGCTACTATGAGTCATATGCGGACATCGATTAAGTGCAACTGCGGCCAGCGCGTGATCGCAAAGGACGTCGTCCAGCACGGATATTACCTGCGCCTCTTCGGCCCGAGTTTTGTGTACGTCAAGTTCCGCTGCTCCCGCTGCAAGAAGCTCGGCGAGCAGTTCATCAAGCAGGAAGAATGGGAAGAGGGAATTCTCAGGGACACGGCCGTCGAAGTCTCGCACAACGAGAAAGAGCGGCTTGACGCTAAAGGCGCGATTGACATCAACGAAGTCATTGATTTCCACTTTGAGCTGGAAACTCTAAACGACTTGAAGTCTTTGGAAGCGCTGATGCCGCCGAAAAAGAAGTCCCGCTCGACGCCGCAATCTTAACACGATTCCTCACGGGACTACAGACAATTTTAGGGGCCGGAGCGGGATGATTTCCTGCTCCGGTTTTTTTCGGTCCTATTCAGCAGGAATTCAAGCGCTCTGGAACGAAACCATTACTTATGGCTGAACAATTAACATTAGACGAAGTCGCTCGCGTGGCGTTTCTCGCGCGTTTGGAGCTTTCCGGCGCGGAGAGAGAGCGGCTCACAACGGAGCTGAACGGCATTCTCGTCCAGTTTGAGCGGCTGCAAGAATTAGACACAAACGGCATTGCACCGACATCTCATTCGCTGCCCCTGCAAAACGTCTTCCGGGAAGACGAAATTCGGCCTTCCCTGCCCCGCGAGGCCGCGACCGCCAACACTGCCGACAAACGCGACGGCAACTTTATCGTGCCGCAGATTATGGAGAATTGATGGCATCAGGCAGCAGAGGCATGGCCGATCCGTTTCTTGGCAGAGTTGTCGAGATTGCCGTCGTGACCCGAGATTACAAACGCACGATGAAAGGACTTTGCCGGCTTGGGATCGGTACTTGGCAGGTTTATACGTTCAGCCCTGAGAACACAACTGATCAAACGTATTACGGCAAGCCAAGCCCTTTCGCCATGAAAGTCTGCTTTGCTCAATCCGAAGCTTTGACATGGGAGATTATCGAGCCAATTTCCGGTGCCACGATATTTGCGGATTTTTTGGAGGCGCACGGCGAGGGAATTCACCACATGGCCTATGACTGCAACAATATCCCGCTTGAGCAGCGGAAAACAGAATTTGCGCGGCGCGGGTTTCCATTGATACAGTCTGGAAGCTGGCTCGGCGAAAATCATTTTGCTTTCTTCGAGACAGAAGCCGCGACCACGAGCTGCTTTGAGACCTATACCCTCCCAAAAGGCTGGAAGTATCCTGAGCCTGAAGAACGCTATTCACCTGAAAACAAGGAACAACAGAAACGCAGATAAAGAAACGCGGGTGAGGTTGATTTATGGAACTCTACGAGATGACGGCGCATGAACTCGCCGGAAAACTGGCGGCCCGCGAGGTATCGGCGCGGGAAGTGACCGACTCGGTGCTGGACCGCATCGGCGACGTGGAAGGCCATGTCAAAGCTTATGTTTCCGTGACGGAAGGCATCGCGCAGGCCCAGGCCGACGCAGTAGATGCCGCCCGAATGCGCGGCGAAATGCTGTCGCCGCTGGCCGGCATCCCGCTGGCGCTGAAAGACAATCTCTGCACGACGGGGATCGAGACGACCTGCTCGTCCAAGATGCTTCGGGGCTTCCTGCCGCCCTACAATGCCACTGTGGTCGAGAAGCTGCAAGCGGCGGGCAGCGTGTTTGTCGGCAAAGCCAACTTGGATGAGTTTGCGATGGGGTCCAGCACCGAAAACTCGGCGTTTGGCACGTCCCATAATCCGTGGAACTTGGAAACAGTGCCGGGCGGTTCGTCCGGCGGCTCGACGGCGGCAGTGGCGGCAGGCGAAGCGGTTTGGGCGCTTGGCTCGGACACCGGCGGCTCCATCCGCCAGCCGGCGGCGTTCTGCGGCGTCGTTGGCCTGAAGCCGACCTATGGCCGGGTCAGCCGCTATGGGTTAATTGCGTTCGCGTCGTCTCTGGATCAGATTGGCCCGATCACGAAAGATGTGCGCGACGCGGCGCTTTTGATGAATGTCCTGAGCGGCCATGACCCAATGGACAGCACCAGCATTGACCGGAGCGTTCCCGACTACACAAAAGCGCTGACCCAGAACATCAACGGGCTGCGGATCGGCGTTCCTAAAGAATATTTCGCGCAGGGCGTCACTTCTGCCGTCACCGACGCTGTCCGCGCGGCGATCACCCAGATGGCTGCCCTGGGTGCAGTCGCCGAAGAAATCAGCCTGCCGCACACCGAGTACGCCCTGCCGACCTATTACATCCTTGCCCCTGCCGAAGCGTCTTCTAATCTCGCCCGGTACGACGGCGTCCGGTTCGGCCACCGCACGGCACGGGCGACCAACGCCGTAGATTTATTTGAAAAGTCCCGCGAGGAAGGCTTCGGCCCGGAAGTCAAGCAGCGGATTATGATCGGCACTTACGCGCTCTCCGCAGGCTACTACGATGCGTTCTATCTGAAAGCCCAAAAAGTGCGGACGCTCATCAAGCGCGACTTCGACGAAGCCTTCGCCAAGTATGATATTATTGTTGCCCCAACGGCTCCGACAGCCGCGTTCAAGATCGGCGCGGTTTCCGACCCGCTGGAAATGAAGCTGAACGACATCCTGACCATCCCTGCCAACATGGCCGGCATTCCCGCGATCTCCCTACCTTGCGGCTTCTCGAATGGCCTGCCCATCGGCCTCCAAATCATGGCCCCAGCTTTCGGCGAGGAAACTTTGTTCCGCGCCGCCCATGCCTACGAGCAGGCGACCGAGTGGCATCATCAGCGAGCCACCATCGAGCGCCCCAGCCATATTCACGTTGAGTAACAGAGCGTAGCAGGTATACTCAAAGAAAAAAGTTTCTAGTGAGGAGAATACTGATGGCAAAGTTCAAGATTAACTTAAAGATAACAGGCTTTGAGCTAAGTGTTGAAGGCAATAGGGAAGATGTGCCTTTAATGACGCAAGCTGTAGGTCAGCAATTCGTGGGTTTGCTGGGGCCAGCGGCAGACATAGTCGAGGGCGAAATCATAGAAGTTAGCTCGCAGCCAGCGCCGCTATTAGTAGAGGAAAGAACTGCGAAAAAGCCGCCTCGAAGGAGAACACCTACTTCTTCCGCCCCGCGTTCCAATAACGGGGACAAGAAAGATGTAGCAGTGGATTGGCGGCATGACACGTCGAAGTGGGGATCGCCACAACAGGATTGGGTGACGGCTGAGAAAGCCATGTGGCTGCTTCATGTAGCTGCGAATGAAGTAAACGCGAAAGAGATGGCGGCTAATCAGATAGCTGACACTTTCAACAAACACTTCCGCCAGGCCGGACCTATTAGAGTGGGTAATGTTAGCCGTGATCTAGGAGTTCAAAAAAGGCACACACCGGCACTTGTTTCCGAAGATACTACAAAGTCACCCCCCGCATGGTTCTTAACAGAAGCAGGCATCAAGCGAGCAAACGAGTTGGCTAGTAAGGCGCGTGGTCAGACGACTGGTTAGCCTTATATAGGAAGGTCATCATGGGACTTGTTGAGAAACAATTTCTTCTCAGCCAGATTGTTCCTCCGTTAGACGGTCTGCTGGCAACGCAACTAATTGATGAGTTCGTTTCGATGGAACGACGCTTTATTCAGCGTGACTGGGAACCCGCAGAACTTGATGGAGGACAATTTTGCGAGGCACTTGCTCGAATACTTTATCACGTTGACGCGAACAATCTGAACTTGACAAAGACACTCGATGATTGCTTAAAGTACATGGAAAATGATCAGGTTAGTCATGCAATACAGCCGAGACATGACGCGCTTCATATTTCCAGAGTCCTGAGAACGATATATAAGTTTCGAAGCCAGCGTGGGGCGGTACACATTTCCCCAACTTACAAACCCAATCACATGGATTCGAAGTTTTTGATCGAGGCTGTTCGCTGGTGTCAGAACGAAACGCTTCGTATTTTTTGGCAGGGAGATCGAGAAAAAGTCGCCAAAGCAATCCGCGAACTGCTTCAGTTTGATGTTCCTTGTGTTGGCAGTTTCCAAGACGCTTTGCTCGTGCAGCGTACAGACTTGACACCGGAGGAGGAACTGCTTGTTCTGTTGCATTTTGCAGGGGAGACAGGGTTTAGCCGAACGGAACTTGGTAGACATAGTAAATGCTCCCCTTCGTCTGTCACCAGATGTTTGCAAAAGCTGGAAGCACCAGATTACAGACAAATTATACTATTGGGTAGCGGATGCTATCGCTTGACTGATCTTGGGTCAAAGCGCATTCGAGAGCAGCTTGCAGATAAGTTGCTCATGCAATAAGAGGCAAACCTATGACACTCATACTAGAATTGACACCGGAGCAAGAACAGCAACTAGAGTTGGAAGCCCGCCAGCGCAATTTAGACGCGACAAGTTACGCGATAACTTTGCTTTTTGAGCAAGGGACAGCCGAGGAAGGCTTGGATAAACCGTTACCGCCCGTTGGGCCGCTTCCGCCGGTGAATGGGACGGGGGCAGACCTTGTGGCTTACTGGGAGCGAGAAGGTTTGGTCGGCAGTCGGCCCGAGATTGAAGACAGCTTGGAACATGCGCGAGAAATCCGGCGCACAGCAGAACGGCGTGTCCGCAAATGATGCTGCCGACAATGCCCACACTTACGCCTTCTCTTCGGCTGCTGGATGCCGACATCCTGATTGATGTTCAGCGCGGACACCCGCCAGCCGTCGCTTGGTATACTTCGCTTCCTGTGTATCCGATAGTGCCAGGCTTGATTATTATGGAACTGATGCAGGATGCTCGGAACAAGCGAGAAGTTGAGCAGGCGCTTCGCTTGGTCAAGCCCCTTCCCGTCACCTGGCCGACGAATGCCGATTGTGAACGCGCTTTACAGGATTTTCGCGTGTTGCATCTGTCTCATAGCTTGGGCTTGATTGACTCGCTTATCGCAGCTATGGCTATTGGTCTGGGAGCAACGCTTTGTACGTTTAATGTGAAGCACTACCGGGCTATCGCAGGACTTGTGACGGAGCAGCCTTACAAGCGATAAAGCAATTTTATGAGCGACTTCTCTTGCAGAAAGCGGCGTGACTGACGTGCTTCTTTCTTCCGATGCAAATTCTTCCGATGCAAATTCTTCCGATGCAAATTCTTCCAATGCCAATGCACCGGACCCACGCCGAACCCTGCTTGGGTGGTGGCGGCAGCATCCGGTGGCGCAGATATGTGTGTTTGTGGGCATTTCGTCGGCTATTCTTCTTGCCCTCAGCCTGCCGCTGCTTTTGGTCTTTTGGCTGACGCGGGTTCAACTCGACCCATTCAGCGAGCGCGGCGGCCTGACGACTTACTTTTGCCTGGCGGTGGCGGCTGGGCTACGGCGTCGTGACCCGGCGGATTGAGCGGCGTTCTCTTGCGGACGCTGGGTTTGCGCCGCAGGGGTTCTTTTCGGAAACGGCCATTGGGCTGATGATCGGCGGGGGCGTATTCTCCGCGATTGTCGGCATGATGGGGGCGTTCAAGCTCTATCATATCGGAAGCGTCAACCCGCACTTTCGCCCGCTGGTCCCGCTGGCCTTATTTTTGTGCATCGCCGTGTTCCAGGAGACCGCCATGCGCGGCTGCATCTTCCAGACTTTGGAGCGACACTACGGCTCCGGCACCGCACTGATCGCGTCATCGCTGTTCTTTGGCCTGCTGCATCTGGGCAGCCCTGTGGACGGCCTTTCCACAGCGCAGTGGCTCATCGGGCCGCTGTTTTTGTCGTTTGAGACCGGCCTGCTGTTCACGGCAGCCTACCTGCTGACGCGGCGTTTGTGGCTGCCGATTGGGCTGCACTGGGGCTGGAACTTCTTTGAGACGTCCATTTACGGCACGGCAAACTCGGGCGCGTGGGAAAACGACCCGAACTCGCTGTTCGCCGGACATACGCACGGCTCGTTTCTTGCGACCGGCGGCACGTTCGGCCCGGAAGCCAGCCTCATCGGCCTCTGCATCGGCTCCTACGCCGGGCTGCTGCTGCTGCGCCTTGCTATCCGCAAAGGCCAGTGGCGGACGGCAAACTTCGCGGCGCATCAGGTAGAATAATAGGGCAAGGCGGTACGGAACCATGACAACAACGACATTCAGAAAAGTAAATGTTTTTCCGCACGAAAAGTGGGGGCAGACAGTGAATTCGCTTTTGGATCAACTGGCTGATTGGGTCAGGCTGGAGGCTGGCTGGTCACTTGAGGGGTCAACAGGAGACGATTCGCTGCCGCAAGATAGAATCACTATAGAAAGCAACCCAGCCGCCTGGAGCATTCATACTCCAGAGGGTGAAGTACGCTTGGAGTCAGAGCGACAAGATTTTCTTGGCCGCCGATTTGTGGAACTTTATGCGTGGCCGACTTTGCGCCGGGTTCAGCTTCTGCCGGACCCAAACGCGAAAGGCTGGAAGGTACGCACAGACTCGGGCATCTTTCTGCGTCAAGAATGGAACCGCGAGAATTGCATCTTGCTCATCCGAGATTTAATCGAAGCTGAGTGAGTGTTCTTTATATTCAGCGGCTTCGCGACGTACAAGCCGAGTTGGACGCGACAAGTGCAGCCATCAGTTACTTCAACTGGCACTGGCAGAAACAAGATGTTCCGCAACGTATCAAAGAACCCAAGCCGAAAGATTTAATGCGTGCCGACCAGAACCTGGAATTGACCTATTTCATACGTCTTCATGCAGAGTTTGAAGGCATTCTCAAGGATCATCTCGCAACAAATCATCCACGGGTCCGGGTGCCGGAAAAGCCCAAGGTGGACTGGCTCATCAGCCGGGTTCTGCAAGCAGAAGGTATTTCTCTAGAACAACCGTTGCGGCTAAAGCTCAATTCAATCCGGGACTACCGCAACTCAATTGCCCATCGTACGCGGCGAGGCGCGTTGTTCATCTCATTCGGTGATGCTCTCTCCGTGCTTAACACGTTTCTCGCCAGGCTACCCGAACCACTCCGATAATCTTACAAAATCAACTGACGAGCGATGAACCATGACTACTTATGAACCTATAATCGGGATGGAATGCCATGCCGAGCTTTTGACCGAAAGTAAGATGTTCTGCGGCTGCGCCAATGAGTTCGGCGGCGCACCGAACACGCGCACTTGCCCGGTCTGTTTGGGCCTGCCCGGCTCGCTGCCGACCATGAACCGCAAGGCCGTGGAACTTGTGCTGCGGACGGCTTTGGCCCTGCACTGCGAGGTGTCGCGGGACTGCGTGTTTGCCCGAAAGAACTATTTTTATCCCGACCTGCCCAAAGGCTACCAGATCTCGCAGTACGAGAACCCCATCGGCGTCGGCGGCTACCTAGACATTGACCTCGAAGACGGCACGTCCAAGCGCATCCATATCCGCCGCGTACACCTCGAAGAAGACACGGGCAAGCTTATTCACGCCGGCGGCAACGAAAGCGAAGTGGACTACAACCGCTCTGGTGTGCCGCTGATGGAGGTTGTCACCGAGTTTCCGCCAGACCTCACGTCCGCCGACGAGGCCCGCGCGTACCTGGAAAAGCTGCGCTCGATTTTGGTCTACTTAGGCGTCTCCGACGGCAAGATGGAGGAAGGGCACCTGCGGGCCGAGCCGAACTTGAGCATCCGGCCGGCCGGTACGTCCGGCGTCGGGGTCAAGACCGAGATCAAGAACCTGAATTCCTTTAAGTCCGTCTACAAAGGCGTTTTGTACGAAGTCGAGCGCCAGTCGGAGCTGTTAAACGACGGCGAAGCGGTGCGCCAGGAAACGCTGGGCTGGAACGATTTGCGCGGCGAGACCTACCATATGCGCTTCAAGGAAGAAGAGCAGGAATACCGCTACTTCCCCGAGCCGGATTTGGTTGCCCTGCACTTTGACGACGCCGTAGTCAGCGAGGCCCGCGCCGCTCTGCCGGAGCTGCCGGACGCCAAGCGTGAGCGCTTTGTCGCCGACTACGGCCTGCGCCCCTACGACGCCGCCATTCTGACCGCGTCACGCCCGCTTGCCGCCTACTTCGAGGCAGCCGCCGCCGAGGCCGACGCCAAAGCCATCGCAAACTACGTCACCGGCGACCTCGCCAAGCTCTTGAACGCCTCGGGCCAGGACATTACCGAAACTAAAGTCACGCCGGCGTACCTGCGTGAGCTGATTACACTTCGGGACAGCGGCAAGATCACGAACACCAGCGCCAAGACAGTCCTCGCCGAGATGTTCGAGACCGGCGCGGCCCCGCAGTCCATCATTGACGCTCGCGGCCTCGCCGCCGTTTCCGATGACAGCGCCATTGCCGCCGAAGTAGACCGCGTTTTGTCTGCAAACCCGGACGTTGTCGCCAAAATCAAAGCCGGCAACGACAAAAGCAAAGGCTTCCTCACCGGCCAGGTGATGAAAGCATTAAAAGGCCAAGCCAAACCCGACATTGTGAATAGATTGCTGGATGAGCGGTTAGCGGGTCTTTGATGAGTAATAACAGCGCGTGAACTGCCGATTAGTACAGGCGGGTGCTGTTGCTTCCCAAAGTATAGGCAAGGAAAGACTTTGTTAGTGGCAGATGTACATCAAACAGATAAGCATCTGACAAGGAGTCACATTGGAACAAGAACAGTCAAAATTACCTCAAGACGAGCAACCTGAAGCCTCAATAGTAGAGCAGGCAATCAGCAACAGTACGAAGCCTAAAACAGTCACACGCAAGACAACTCCTAAATCAGCATCTACCAAGTCTACGAAACCACCATCTAAAACAGGAGGTGCCAAGACTAATGCTACACAGGTTAGCGTAGCAAAAAAACGAGTTCCCCGCCCATATCCTGCATCGTCTTTTGAGGAAGCTCTACCTCTTGCCGAAGCTATTCACAAATTCGCTTCGGGGCAGAAGGTTCGTCGGCTTACTCTATTAAAGCAACTTGAAAAATCGCCGACAAGCAGCTCCACACGAATGCTCATAATCAGCTCGTCACGATATGGCATTACTGTGGGTGGTTATGATGCAGAATGGATTGACTTGACCGAAGCGGGATTAACAGCAAGTTCACCTGATGCACCCATACGTGAGAGACGTGAAGCTCAATTCAAGTTAGCTATAGACAATATTCGTCCTTTCCAAAAATTGTACTTGGAATACAAAGGTAAAAAATTACCGACACACGACGTTCTTAAAGACGTGTTGATACACAACAAGTTTGAGATTGACCAACTAAAAGAATGTGTCGATCTTTTTGTGGTCAACGCAAAGTTCTTGGGGCTTTTGCAGACTATCGCAGGTTCAGAAACCTTAATCCCAATTGAACAGGTACTTGATGAGCTAGGCAAAAAATCAAATAGTTCCGACTTCATATCTGTTAAAGATATTAACTCTGTTTCTCGTGATGTAGCAAACGGTTCGGCAACTAGATATTCCAGTTCTAAAGTGGACTGGTCAAAGACATGTTTTCTCATTACTCCTATTGGTGATGAGGATTCGGAAACACGTAGACACGCGGACTTGTTTCTCGGAGCACTGATTGAACCAGCCTTGAGTGAGTTCAACATGGATGTTGTTCGCGCTGATAAAATTGGCTCGGCAGGTATGATTACGTCCCAAATTTTAGAGTATGTTATGCGCTCGCGTTTGGCAATTGTTGATCTTTCATACCACAACCCCAACGCTTTTTATGAAATGGCGATCCGTCATGCATGCCAACTTCCCGTTGTGCAAATTAGCCGAAAAGCGGACCATCTTCCTTTTGATGTGAATCAAGTGCGTACTGTCGTTATCGACACATCGGACATTTATACATTGGTGCCTAAATTAGAAACCTATAGGTCTGAAATCGCTACCCAGGTCAGGGCGGCTCTTAGCGACACCAGCATAGCAAACAATCCAATTTCCGTATTCTTTCCTGGGTTTCAGATAACCGCTCCAAAGGAAAATTAACCTGATAACACTTTTAGTGGCTTCCTGGGACATCACACTACTTAAATGGACTTGACAAATAGCAAAACAAGTTTCATGTTTCGCTGGCCGCTCTTTGCTCCTGATGACCGGGTTTTAGTAGCCGTCTCAGGCGGGCCGGATTCGCTGTGTTTGCTGCATGTGCTGTGGACGGAGCGGGAGGCGCGGCAGCTTGGGGGCGTCACGGCGGCGCATCTGGATCATGAGCTGCGGGGCCAAGAGTCGACGGCGGAGGCGGAGTGGGTGGCGGCGTGGTGCGCGGAGCGCGGGATTGTTTGCCATCTAGGACGGGTAAATGTCGGAGCGGAGCGCGGTCAAAGTGTGCAGGAGGCGGCGCGAACGGCGCGGTATGCGTTTTTAGAACAAACGGCAGCGCGGGTGGGCGCGGATAAAATCGCGACGGGGCACACGCGGGATGACCAGGTGGAAACGGTGCTGGCGAATGTCCTGCGCGGAAGCGGGCTGGACGGGCTGCGTGGCATCCCGGAGCGGCGTGGGCGGATAGTCAGGCCCCTGCTGGATATAACGCGTGCGGAAGTGGAGGCGTACAATGACGCCAATGGTTTGCAGCCGCGTCTGGACTCGTCTAATCTTTCTGCCGAACACTACACCCGCAATCGTATCCGGCTGGAGCTTTTGCCGGAGCTGCGGAGAAATTATAATTCGGCAGCCGACGCGGCGCTGTTGCGGCTGTCGGTGGTCGCGAGTCGGGACAGCGACTACTTGGCGCAGCAGGCGGCGGCGGCGCTGGCGGGGGTGACGCGGGCAGAGGACGCCGCGTGTCTGGAACTGGACCGGGCGGCGCTAATGGCACTGCATCCGGCGCTGCTGCGTTATGTGCTGCGCCAGGCGATTGAACGGGTGCGCGGCACAGGCGAGGGCGTGACCTATGAGCATTTAGAAGCGGTTTGCCGGGCGGTTCCGAACACGTCCGAGGCGAGCTTCACGCTGACGCTCCCCGACCCGCTTTGCCGGGTGCGGGTGACGGAGCCAGTGGTTATACTGTCTGCGGCTAAACAGGCGGCTCCGGCAGCCAAAGTCTCGGCAGCCCTGCCGGTGCCGGGGGAAGCCGTCGTGGAGGCGCTGGGGTGGACGGTGCGAGCGGCGTGGGAAGATCATCCCGGTGCAGTGCGCTTGGATGCCAATGCGGTAGACTTAGGCTCGCTTGTGGTGCGGAACCGGCAGGCCGGGGACCGAATTGATCCACTGGGGCTGGGCGGGCGGCACAAGAAAGTATCGGATATTTTGGCGGACGCCAAAGTGCCGCGCTCCTCGCGGGAGCGCGTTTCGATTGTCGCCGACAGCCGGGGCATTCTGTGGATCGCCGGTCATAGCCTGGCTGAGCGGGCGAAAGAAACGCCCCGCACAACGCGGCGGCTGTTTTTGTCGGCCCGAAATACCGAACAGAAATAAGTGCAGGAAACAGCAGGGGCGGCAGAGAATAATACAGAAGCGCTGTCCAGCAGGGAAGCACAGAGGAGTAGGAAAGCGCGGGGAGCCTTCAGCTATGTCCAATCGCCACAGCCAAAGAAGCGGAGCGTTGCTGCTGTCCTCCCCTGCCCTGCCAACTCGCGGGTTTACACTGATTGAACTGCTTGTCGTGATTGCGATGATCGCCGTTCTTGCGGCGCTGCTGTTCCCGACGTTCCAGAAGGTCCGGGAGAATGCCCGGCGCACGACCTGCATGTCAAACTTGAAGCAGATTGGCCTGGCGCTGACCCAGTACACCGGCGACAGTGACGAGGCGCTGCCTCCCGGCGCTTATTCCGCGCCAAGAGGCATTGTTACCTGGCGGCAGTTGATTTTTCCTTACATCAAAAGTGTTCAGGTCTTCACCTGTCCGTCTAACCCGTACAATGCCGTGCCGACGGATGTTGATCCCTCTGGCACTTTTTTTGCGTCCTACGGCTCAAACGATAGTGTGCTGCAAATCCACAACCAAGTAACGCTGCTGAATGACATCCAGAACCCGTCCACGATTTTTGTAATCGGGGAGTCCGATGGAGTCGGCTACAAGCTAAATAATCCACCCAATCCGCCGCTCAACGATCCAAGCTGCGGGATGTGCGATCTGCACCCGGCCGACTCTCATACCGACCTGTTTGCGGGCCATCTGACCCGCAGCAACTGGCTTTTTGCCGATGGTCATGTGCGTTCTCTGCGCCCAACGCAGACCTGTCAAGGCGCAGATCAATGGGATTTAAACAACAACAACGCCGGGCTGCCCTGCTCTGGAGCGCTGACCGCCTCGCTCCAGGACAATGAAATGTATTGGAGCCAGACAACTGCGCCATAAAGGAACTGCTGCGCCATAAAGGAACTGCTGCGCCATAAAGGAACTGCGCCGTGAACGGTGCATGAGGGAACAAGCATGGTGAGGAAATACGCATGATTTACGAGTGCCCCAACTGCCAGACGCCGCAGGAAGCCGGACAAACCATCTGCCCGCGCTGCCACGCCCAGTTTGACGGCCCGGTTCCCGACGATGCGATTGTTCCTGCGGCTGATATTGTTCCTGCGGCTGATGCTGCCGTTCTGTCCCAGGAGAGTGCCCAGGAGAGCGTTCCAGAAGAGGCGATCTTGCCGCCGGCGGGAGCGGCACTTGCCGAGGCGTCCCCGCTGGTGCAAGTGCCGCCGCCGGCTCCCGAAGTAGCTGCAGCGCCTAATGCCCCGCCGCCTCCTGCGGCGCAGGCTTACACGCCGCCTTATGAGGCACCGCCGCCGGAGCCGATGTCGGCAGAGCCGCCGTTCGGCAAGCTTTCCCGCGTGCTGCTGATCGCCTTCCCCATTGTGCTCGTGCTGGTTCTCGGCGGCGTCTTTTATACCAATTCGCTCAATTCAGACGGCGACACGACTCCCGTGCCGCTTCCTCCGGCACATTCTTCGGCACCGCCCGCGCCTCCGCCCGCCGCGCCTGTCACAGCCCCAACTTACCTGCAAGGGGGAGGCAATACAAACACCTCGGCGGATGACCCCCGCGCCAAGCTGCTGGCAGGCCGCTGGGAATCGAAGTCAGGGGATTATTACGTGTTCAATAGTGACGGCACCGGTTCGCGCGGCAACCCGGTCAAGCAGCAGCCGGAGCAGACGTTCCTGTGGGGCTTGGTCCAGAACCGCGTGATGCTTTACAGAGACAAAAACGAGATGCTGCGGTTCAATGCCGGTCCTGACGACGACACGATCTTTCTGGCCGGCGAAACCGGAAACTATATCCAGTACTCACGCTCGAAAACGACATAAACTCTTTGTAGCTTACCAGCCGTCCTGCCAGCGCTTGACGTCGTAGCCGCGAAACCCGTAGCAGCGGACGATCTGAATGGTACGAATCGGCTGAGCATAAGGCGGGTTGCGAGAAACCAGCAGCGGCGGCTGCGGCTCAACACGGGTGAAGACGGCCCGCAGATCATCAAAGTGGTCCTGGTTGTCCGTGTCGTTCAGGAAGATGGCGTTGTGTCCTTTCAGAGCAGCCTGGCTTTCCCAAAACATATACTCGCTTGCTTTATAGTTCAGGAACAGGGAGTAGGTCTGCGGGTGGCCCGGCAGGTAAAACGCCGCTTCTGACGGCATCCTGTAATTGATGCCGAACACGAACGAGTCGCCGCCCATCGCCGCTTTTTCCTGCGCCACCCGCCCTGCCATCTGCCGCCACCCATATAGCTCGTTCGTCCGGTCATCGGTGGCTTTCGGGAACTTGACCCCAGCCGTGTAAAGCACACCCGGAAACAGTGCAGTCACGGCGAGCACAAGGGCCAGCGTTGCACTTGCGCCGACCCAGAAACGCTTCACAGTGACACGACTTTCCCAGCATCGGACAAGCACCGCCGCCGTCAAAATCAGACCGGAAATATACGAGTCAACCGCCCAGTTGCCTTCTACTTTGCTCTTTAGTGCCGTCACGACAATCACGCCCAGTGCCACGAACGTCGGACACCACAAAAACAAGTATGCCTCCTCTTTCTCATTCATGCCCCGCTTGAACCCGTCATAGAGTGCATACAAGTAGGTCAAAAACACGAACGGCGACATCAGCACGGCCTGGTCGCCGAGAAACCGCAGGACCCATTTCGCGCCGTCGTGTCCGCTGCCACGTGAACTCATGGCGTGGGCGTGGATCCAAAAAGCGTTCTCATGCGTGTGGTTCCACCAGAGAAACGGCGAAAGAACGAGAAGCGCAACGATGCCGGCAAGATACGGCTCCGGGCGGCGCAGCCAGCGCTCGCGCATCACGGGTGACAGCAAAATATACAAAAAGACACTCGGCAGGAGCAGCAGCGCGTTCAGCTTGGCTTCTGCGGCTAGGCCCGCCAAAATGCCCGCTCCAATCCACCAGCGCGGCCTGTCGGTCAGCGCCCGATGAACGACGTACAGCGCGGCGGCCCAAAGCGCAAGCTGGACAGGGTCCTGGGTCATAATGACCGACCCGGCGGCGAACAGCGGCACGACGTTCGCCAGCAGGGCGGCGGCCAGCGCCACGACCGGCCCCAGCAAGCGCTTTGCCAGCGCGTAGATAAAGCAGCCCGCAATAAGGGCGCAGACAGTCGCGCCGGCCCGGACGCCCAGTTCGTTTGTTCCCAGCAGAAACGTAAAGAAGCGGATGATGGGAGCCATCAGCGGGGTATTATCGTAGTATCCCCAGTCTAATTGGCGCGACCACTGCCAGTAGTACGCTTCGTCCTGCAACAGCTCATGCTGGGTGTCGTACCAGAACCGGAACAGTGTCAGCGCGATCAGCAGGCCAGCGGCGGCGAGGTCCAAGCGGCGGGTAAGCTGCGGAGGGGTGCTGACAAAGGAGGTGTTTTGGTGGGTCATAGAGAAGCCGAGCGGAACCGGCACTGGAAGTGCCGGTCTACTTGTGAGTGAAAGTGTCTGCGACACTGAATAACGGAATGCCAGCGGCATTTGTGCGTTCGCTAAATCTTGAACAGCGAGGCATTAACCGGCTGATTGACGCGGATGTTCTGGTACACCGTCGCGCCCGCCAGCTTGTTCTGCGTATTATACAGCTCGACGCGGGTCGGGACGTAAATGCCGGGCGCGACCTGCACGGGGTTCACATAGCGCAGGATCTTGGTCAGCTTGCCGTCCCGCCCGTAATTATACCGCTGCGTGGTGATATGTGTCTTGGGGTCAATCCAGACTAAATCTTTTTCGGTCTCGCCGGGCTGTTTCGGCTGGATCTGGAAGCAGAGCAGACCGGCCTCGCGGCGCAGGAAAGTCGCGTTGTAGTCGTTCAAAAGCTCCGGCGGGATAAAGCCGAAATCCATCAGCGTTTGGCGCTTGCCCGGCTCGCCGGTAGTGTCCTGGACTTTGTGCACAAACGGGGCAACGGTCAGCTTCTGGTTGCCGTTGACGACATAGTACCCGGAAATAAAGTGCGGAATGCTGGCGTCAATCCGCAGCTTGCCGGGCTGCTCGTAAACGACGGAGCCACGGTGCAGGCGGTAGGCCAGCGCGATGTCCCCATCAATGGTTTTAAGCTGATCCTGGTTTTCGGTCACGATTTCGCTGCTTGCTTGTAGTGTCTTGATGTTAGCCGAAGTCAGGGAGTTGATGCTCGGCGCGGCCGACGCGGCAGAAAGCGGCGCAAGAACCAGCGCCGCAGAAATTAAAGCCAATGGGTGGTATGTCATGGGAGTTTTCTCCTAAGTTTTCGTGTTCCTCTAGTATAAGGCCGAGGCACTTATATAAGGCCGAGGCACCTATAATTAGTTCCCGAACTACTTTCTAATATAGAGGCGAGGTACACTACGCAGATGAGAAACGCGGTAAAGGGGAGCACACGCGGCTTGATCTTCGGCACACTCGCAGTATCGCTGCTGTCCGGTCCAGCATTCGCTCAAAAGCCAGCAGTGATTGACCCGAAGGCACAGGAAATGCTGAAGCGGAGCGCGGCGACCTATGCAGCCCTGCACTCCTACTCGTGCGAGGCTAAGATAGACAAGAAAGTGAGTTTCGTGCCAGGCGTAGAAGCCACTCGAATCAAGCTCGCTCTCCAAAGCCCGAACCAAGCTGCCATCACTCTCAGCGAGCGTGGGGAGACAGTGCAGTATTTTACAGAAGGCAATCACCTGTTCGTCTACTCGCCGAACACAAACCAGTTTATGCAGGAAGAGAACCGGATGCCTCCGGGACAGCCAAAAATAGCTCCAGTTCTTAATCGCGGCGCGCCCTTTGCGGCATTGGTTTTGCTGGAACCGACTATTCTCACCAACTTTGCGAGCACTATTGATGCGAAATCTTTGACGCTTGGATCAGTAGAGATATACAATGGCATTGCCGTTCGCACCATCACGGAAGAGACAAAAAGATTAACCAGTGGCAGAACACTATACCAGTTGACTATCGGTGTCAAGAACCATCTGATTTACCGCTACAATTATATTATTCAGAATCCTAAAGACCCCGCGATGGGCGTCAACAGCCAAACGGAAATTGACAGCAGCGAGACATATACGAATATACAAGTCAATCCAGTGCTGCCTCCCGCAATGTTCCTGCCGCCGGCGAGCGCGAAGAAGATAACAAACACAGAAACAAAATGATAGACACACACGCTTTGCGCGTTTTAGAGTTTGAGGCGATCCGCAAGCAGCTTGCGGCGCAGACAGCCTGTTCACTGGGCCGGGAAAAGGCGGAGGCGATTCTGCCGTCCGACTGGCTGGCGCAGGTGCAGGCGCGGCTCGACGAAACGACGGAATGCCGGACACTGATGAGCGTCAAGGGCAACCTGCCGCTCGGCGGGGTCACGGACATCCGGCCTTTAGTGCGCTCGGCGGAGATCGGCGCGATTTTAGAGCCGCATGGGCTGCTGGACGTGGCCGAAGCGGCGTCGGCGTCGCGCTCGCTGAAGCTGTTTTTGCAGAAGCTGGCAACGGATTATCCGATTATGGCAGACAAGGCGTCGGCGCTCGGGCAGTTCCCGTCGCTGGAGTCGCAGATCAATGCCAGCATCGGCATCAATGGCTATGTGCTGGACTCCGCCTCACCGGATCTCGCCCGTATTCGCAGCCAGCGCAAGACGGCGTCGTCGCGGATGATGGACCGGCTGAACGGGATTATTTCGGGGCCGCTCCGCACGATGCTTCAGGACCCGGTGATTGTCCAGCGCGGCGACCGCTACTGCGTTCCCGTCAAAGCCGACCACCGAGGGGCATTCGGCGGCATTGTCCATGATACGTCGTCGTCGGGCGCGACTTTGTTCATGGAGCCGCAGGTGGTCGTAGATTTGGGCAACGAGATCAAAGAACTGACCATTAAAGAAGAGCAGGAGATCGCGCGTGTCCTGCGCCGCCTGACCGACAGCGTCGCCCGCGTCGGCGCAAGCCTCGTCGTCACGATGGAAACGCTGGGCGAGATTGACTTTATCGCCGCCCGCGCCCGGCTGGCGGAAGTGCACCGGGCCGTGGAGCCGTCGCTGAACACGAGCGGCCTGACCCGGCTTTTGTCGGCCCGTCACCCGCTGATTGACCCGAAATTGGTGGTTCCGATAGATATTGAGCTGGGAGCAAGCGCAAACAAAGTGCTGCTGATTACCGGCCCGAACACCGGCGGCAAGACGGTCAGCCTCAAAACAACGGGCCTCTTGACACTGATGGCCCAGTGCGGCCTGCATGTGCCGGCGTCGCGGGCGGAGATGAACGTCTTTGACCAGGTATTCGCCGACATCGGCGACGAGCAAAGTTTGCAGCAGTCGCTGTCTACGTTTTCGGGCCATATCACAAACATTGTGCGGATACTCAAAGATCTGCGCCGTAATGCACTGGTGCTTCTGGACGAAGTCGGGGCAGGGACCGATCCCGGCGAGGGCGCATCTCTCGCCCGCGCTCTTTTAGACTTTCTGCGCTCCAAAGACGCCCGCGTGATCGCGACCAGCCATTACGGCGAGCTGAAGACCTATGCGTTTGTGACGGACGGCGTTCAGAACGCCAGCGTCGAGTTTGACGAGGGGACGCTTTCGCCGACGTACCGGCTGCTGCAGGGCATCCCCGGCTCGTCGAATGCGTTTGCGATTGCCGGGCGGCTTGGAATGCCTGAGTCCGTGTTAGACAATGCCCGCATCGCGCTGACGGGTTCCGATGAAACGGCGGACCTGTTGCGGGAACTCGAAGAAGGCCGCCGCAAGGCGATTAGCGAAGGCCGCGCCGCCGAGCAGGCCCGCGTGGAAGCGCAAATGCTCCGCCGCCGCTACGCCGATGAGCTGTCTAATCTGGAAGCGCTGCGCCGCGAAGCCCGCCAGAAAGCACAGGACGAAGCGCGTACCCTGATTAAACGGGCGCAGGACAAAGTAGACCATACACTGGCCGAGCTGCGCCGCGCCCAGACCGAAGGCAAGCAGACCGAGCGTGTCCGCCAGAAGATCAAAAATATCGGCAGCGATTTGCAGTCTGCCATTCAGGACAAACTTTCTGCCGACCAGCCTGCCGCGCTGGAGTCCGTTCCCGACCGGCCTCTGCGCCGGGGCGACAAGGTGCGGATCACGACCCTCGGCATGGCCGGCGAGCTGCTGGAAGACGCCGACGGTGACTCGACCGTTCCCGTGCAGGTCGGCGCGATGCGTGTCAGTGTCCCGCCGTCCACGCTGCTGCTGCTGGGGAGCGAAAAAGAAATAAAACAGCCCACCATGAAGCCCGCGTCCACGCCTCTGCCGAAGTCCGCCGAGAACCTGACCGCCCACGCCAAAGACGGCGACGCGCCGCCCTCGTTCAACATGGAAAAGACGGTCGGCATCACGCCCCAGCTCACGCTCTTGGGCCAGCGTGCCGAAGAAGCCGTTTCGAATGTCGAAAAATATCTCGACGACGCCTATGCTGCCGGCCTCAGCCGCGCCCGTCTGGTTCATGGTAAAGGGACCGGAGCCTTGCGCCGCGCCGTCCAGGAATACGTCAGCGACCACCCGCTTGTGGCCGAGTATGCCACTGCCGACCCCGAAGAAGGCGGCGCAGGCGCAACCGTCGTGACATTGAGGGCTACTTAAAATACTTGCTAAAATACTTTTAGTGCATTGGCAACAAAGTCTTGACATTCTCTTGAATATGGCTTATACTGGGTCATTGCGATACAGTTGTATCGCTACACGCTCAGGCAAACAATTGGGGCGTAACCATGCTTGGTGAGGCGGCGGACAAAACTAAAAAGCGAACAGCTCCCGCGTACCAGCGCATTGAGGAAGACATCCGCTGCAAAGTGCGTGATGGCCGCCTGCCGGCGGGGACAATGCTGGCCGGACGCCATAGCCTGGCACGGGAATACGGCGTCGCGCTGTCCACCGCGCAGCAGGCCGTGGCCCGGCTGATTATGGACGGCGTCTTGGAGTCCTCGGACCGGCGCGGCACGTTTGTTGCCCATCGGCGGGAGCGGCAGGAGCAGAACACGAACGGTGCGGCGATGCGCCAATCTGTCGCAACACTGGGCATCGTGGCGACGGCCCGGATTGATCCTGGTGCCGTGCCCGATGTCGGCAGCCTGTGGATGCGGCTTGCGATCCGGTCCTTAGAGCAGGTGTTTTCGGCAGACGGGGGAACAACGCACTTTTTTGAGCGCTTTCCGGAAGAACGCGGTCCCTACCCGCGCGGTCTGGACGAAGCAAACGCGGTTTCCGTAGCCGATGCCATTCGGTCGCTGCGGCAGCAGGGAGCCGACGCGATTGCCGTCATCGGACTTTGCGATGCGAAGGATATGGCGGATGAGGTTATCAGTGTTCTTGACGTGGAGCATGTCCCGGCAGTCTATGTTTCCTGGCACGAGATCCCGCCGCCGCTGGCGCAAGTCTTTTATGATAACCGCTATGCCGGCTATCAAGCCGCGCAGCATCTGCTCCGAAAAGGCTACGGTCAACTGGCTTTCCTGGCTCCTTTTGCCGACGCCTGGCTGGCAGAGCGGGTGGAAGGCGCGCGCGATGCGGTTCGGCACGCCGGCTTGCCCCCTGAAACAGTATGCCTTTATCCTGAATGTCGGCTTGCGGAGTTCTATGATCCTCATGCCCCAATCCAGTGCATTCCCGCGATGGCGCAGGCCTTGTTCACCGAACTGCGGGCGCAGGCAGGCGATCCGGTAGGCATCATCGCCCCCAACGATGTCACGGCGTATGCCGTGCTTGACGCAGCGGCGGGTTGCGGTCTCTCGGCGGGGATGCAGTTCGGCCTGGTCGGGTTTGACGACGACGCCCGCTCGTGTACGGCGGGGCTGACCACGGTCCGTCCTCCCGTCGAGGCGATGGGCGAAGAAGCCGCCCGCCTGCTGCTGCGGGCGCTGCATGGGGACAAGAAAGGCCTGCGGCTCTGCCTGCGGTCCCAGCTCATCCCGCGAGCCTCGACAAACCTGCGGCTTTAGAAAGGGGGAGTTGACGAATCAGTTGGCCCAATCAAGTTTCTGATGTTATAATCGCTATCTATTGAAACAAAGCTGTAAAGAAAAGGAAGAAGATTACGTCCATGAAAAAACGAGGTTTCACGCTCATTGAACTGCTCGTGGTAATTGCCATTATTGCAATACTCGCGGCGATTTTGTTCCCGGTGTTCCAGAAGGTGCGGGAGAACGCTCGGAAGACCCAGTGCCTCTCCAATGAGAAGCAAATCGGTCTTGCTGTCTTGCAGTACAATCAGGACTACGACGAGGCTTACCCAATGTCTCACTACAACATCCCCCCGGTTCCTGGCGCAGATGAAGTTCGCTGGTTTGACGAGGTTGGCCCCTATGTCAAAAATGGTGACATATTCAAGTTTAATGGCCGCTACAGTGGTGTCGGCGGTGTTTGGAGCTGCCCCTCGTTCCCTAGCGCCCAGGAAGCTAACTACGGGGTCCACAACGACTTGTTTCAAGAGGGCGGTGGCTATAATGGCAAGACAGCCGCCAACCCGCCACCAACAATTAAGATAAGTGCAGTTGACTCCCCTGCGGATATTGTTATGGTAGCAGAGAAGGGCCAGGACGTTGGCGAAACAGCCTGGCAGTCATTCTTGACTTGGGAAGGGTACTGGACAACCACTGTCCAGCCCAATCCAGGAACCAGCTATGGCGAACATCGTGACATTGATCAAGATGCGGCTCATCGTGGGTTCGGCGCGGCGGACTGCGACCTGCCGAAAACTTCAGCCACCGGCGGGCCGACTGGATATGGCGGGTGTTCGTCTATGCCACGGTATCGGCACAATGGTATCACCAATGTTCTGTTTTGCGACGGTCATGTCAAAGGCAAGCAGCGCGGATCACTCGACTGGTACAAAAACGTCTACGTCAAGACGGCGTATGATACCCAGGGCTACGGCGGTGCTGGCACTCCATTCTAGGAACACAGACATCGGCCAGCGCCTGTATTGGCGCTGGCCCATTAAGCAAGAAGTACAAACATGCAGCACGAATTACAAAAAGCCGTAATAGCGGCACTTCTTCTGGCTTTGCTGGGGAGCGCGGCTGCCGCCCCGGCACCAAAGCAATGGCGGGCCGCATCGCAGGCCAAGCGGCTGCTGATGACGCATTACATGCCGTGGTTTGTCGCAAAGCCGTTCAGCCCGCAATGGGGCTGGCACTGGACCATGAACCACTACGACCCAAATAGCAGCAGCGCAAGCGGTCAGCCGGAGATCGCGTCGCGTTATTCGCCGCTGATTGGCCCTTACGACTCGGACGACCCGGATGTCCTGCGCTGCCAGGTCATGCTGATGAAGCTTGCCGGGATTGACGGCGTCATCGTAGACTGGTACGGCAACGACGAGTTTGCCGATTACGGCGTCAACAACCGGAACACGGAAGCGCTGCTGCCGGTGATCCGGCAGGCCGGGATGCACTTTGCGATCTGCTACGAAGACCAGACCGTTCCCAAAGAAATCGCCGGCGGCGTGTTCCCGGCTTCGGACGCGGTCACGCACGGGCAGAAGCTGATGCAATGGATGCAGACGCACTTCTTTTCTTCGCCTGCCTACCTGAAAATGGATGGCCGGCCCGTGCTGCTGTCGTTTGGAGACCCCTACTACAACGATAGCCAGTGGGATCAGATTTTTTCCGTGCTGCCGCAAAAGCCGCTGTACTTCACCGAATCCAGCCAGCGCGAGCCGACCGCTGCCGCCGGTGGCTTCGACTGGCCCCAGCCCCACGGCGGCACACAGGATGCCTTGCAGCAGCAGACGGCGTTTTACCAGCGGTTCCAGTCCTCGCCGCTGTTCATCGCAGCCGCGTTCCCCCGCTTCGACGACATCTACCAGCAGGCAGGCGTCGGCCCTTCCTACGGCCACATTGACGATCAGCAGGGACAAACTTACATGGACACGCTGACGCGGGCGCTGCAAAGCCAGGCTCCCATCGTCCAGCTTGTCACCTGGAACGACTGGGGCGAAGGCACCCAGATCGAGCCGTCCGTTCAGGTCGGCTACCGCGATCTAGCAACGACGCAGCGCCTCCGTCGGCAGTTTTTGGACCCAGCCTTCACGCCCATTGCCGCCGCTCTGCGGCTCCCGGTGGAATGGTTCCATCTGCGGAAGAAGTACGCCGCCAATCCGGCAGTTCATGCCCGGCTGGATGCATTCTTCCCGCTTGTCGTCGCCGGACACCTGAGCCGCGCCCAAACGCTGCTGGCAAAATACCAACCCAAGTGAGACTAATCGTTGCGCTCCGGGTAAAATTACGAAAAGCCTCTCCATCTTGGAGAGGCTTTTGCGTTTCTAAAGATCGTTTTCTGTAAGACCAGTCTGTTTAAGCAGGTTCGCCAGCAAGCCGGGTTTCAGGTCAGTATTGCCATGTACCGGAACTGTCGGCACGGCTCTGTTACCATCTTTCTTGTAGATATGATGACTGCCGTTGATACGGGCCAATTCCCACCCATGCGCCTCAAGAACCTTGCAAAAATCTTTGCCGGAAACCGATTTCATACCGCTACTCTCAGCCGTCCGTTGCCGCCGACAGTCAGCTTAATTGTTTCATCTTCTGCAAGGTCCAGCAGTGGAGGCGTGGCGACAATTCCTAGTTTCGCTGCTGTCTCTGGATCTGTCGCGAGCATCCAGCCGTTGAAGGCTTCTTGTAAGTTCTCAACCAATTCCTGCTTAGTGTTGCCTTGTGTCACCAGACCAGGAATACCGGGCGCTTCTACCCAATAGCTGCCGTCCGGCTCACGATGGGTTTTGACCTCAAATACGGGAGGAGCCAATTCTGTCGGTTTTTCCATGTTTTCCTCAGTAATGTGCTTGTTCAATCATTATACCATTAACTTGACAATGCTTCTAACCTGACAATGCTTCGTCCGCGTCGTCATCGTCTACCGGGGTGACTTCCCACCAGTTGTGGCCGGATTTGACTTCGGCTTTTAGGGGAACGTCCAGCGGGAAAGCGTTCTGCATGGCGTCTTTGACAAGGCTGGACAGCTCGCGCACTTTGCCCTCGGGACACTCGAACAGAAGCTCGTCGTGAACCTGCAGGACCATATGAGCGCCAAGATTGGTTTCCGTTAAAGCGCGGTCCACATGGAGCATCGCGATTTTGATGATGTCGGCGCTGGTGCCTTGAACCGGCATGTTGGCGGCCTCGCGCTCCGCCGACTGGCGGAACTGGAAGACGCGGGAGTTGATGTCGGGGACGTAGCGGCGGCGGCCCAGCAGCGTCTGGACATAGCCTTTCTCGCGTGCACCCTCTAAAACTGTCTCCAGATAAGCGCGGACGCTGGGGTAGAGGTCGAGGTACGCTTTAATTAGCTCGGCGGCGCGGGCGTAATCCGTACCAAGCTCGGCGGAGACGCGGAACGGGCTGGCCCCGTAGATGACGGCGAAGTTGATGGTCTTGGCCTGACGCCGCTGGTCCGGCGTAACCGGCTGGTCTTCGGGGACCTCAAAGATGCGCCGGGCGGTCTGGGCATGGACGTCGGAGTCAGTGTTGAACGCCTGCACCAGACCGGGGTCTTTCGTGATATGCGCGAACAGACGAAGCTCGATCTGCGAGTAGTCCGCAGACACCAGGACCGAGCCGGGCGACGCGACAAAGCCGCGCCGGATCTCGCGCCCGATTTCAGTCCGAATGGGAATGTTCTGCAAGTTGGGATTGCTGGACGACAAGCGCCCGGTGCTGGTGACGGTCTGGTTCAGGGACGTGTGCACTTTGCCGGTCTGCGGGTTAATCAGCGCGGGCAGGGCGTCGGCATAGGTGGATTTGAGCTTGGAGACTTCGCGCCATTGAATGATTTTGCGGGCGATGTCATGGCCTTTGGACGCCAGATCTTCCAGCACGTCGGCTCCTGTGGAAAACCCGGTCTTGGTCTTTTTCCCCGCCGGCAGCTTCAGCTTATCAAACAGCACTTCTTGAAGCTGTTTGGTCGAGCCGACCGAGAACTTTTCGCCGGCGATGGCAAAGATCTCAGCTTCCAGCGACGCGACCTGCTCCCCCAGCATTTTGCCGACTTTGCTCAGCCAGGCGGCATTCACTGAGACCCCTGCCCGCTCCATCCCCGCCAGCACTGGGGCCAGCGGCAGTTCAATGTCATTGAGTATTGGCAGCAGGCTGTCGCGCTCTAGCCGAGGCGCAAGCGCGGCTTCGAGTGACTGCACTGCGACGGCCTCGTCCACGACCGACGCAAGGGGGTCGCTGGGGTCAGCGACCAGCTCCAAGCCTGCGCTGTCGGCGGCCAAATCGGCCAGCGGATAACCCGCCCGGCCTGCGTTCAAGAGATAGGCCGCCAGCAGGACATCAAACGCCGCGCCGCGCAGGGTGACGCCGCTGCGGCCCAGAACGCCCGACACCAGCTTGAGGTCGTACACGGACTTCGCGTGTGCTGCGTCTTCCAGATACGGCGTCAGTGCCAAGCCCCACTGCGGCCAGGCCGCGTAGTAGGCGGCACCGGGCAGGCCAAAGGCAATGCCGCGCAGGTCGGCGTTCATCAGCGACAGACCCGCCGGCTTGACGCCCTCCGGCGGCGCGAGATGAAGCTGGATGCCGACCGGCGCATCGGCGTCGGCAAGTCGTTCCAGCAGGGCGTCCATCTGGGCCTGCGACGCGATGATAGCCCCCACCCCCAGCCCCTCCCCCGTCGGAACGAGAGAGGGGAGCAATTCCGACTCTGACTCCCCTCTCCCGCTTGCGGGGGAGGGGCTGGGGGCGTTCTGTTCAATCGCTTTCGCCCGCTGCTCGCGCTCCAGGTCCGGCAGGCGCTTCAGCAGAGTGCGGAACTCCAGCTTGTCGAACAGCGCTTTGATGGCGTCATAGTCGGGGCCGATGGTTTGATAATCGGCTTTCAGCTCGACCCAATCAGGCAGAGGCACATCCCGCACAATTGTCGCGAGGCGCTTGCATTGCACAGCGCTGTCCGTGTGCTGGATCAGCAGGTTTTTCATCTTTTCGGGCAGCTCGTCCACATGGAACAGCAGGTTCTCGAGTGTGCCGTATTCTTTGAGCAGCTTGGACGCGCCCTTCTCGCCGATGCCGGGAACGCCGGGCAGGTTGTCGGAGGCATCGCCTTTGATGCCCTTGAAGTCTGTAATCTGCGCTGGCGACAGGCCGTAGCGTGCTTTCACGGCGGCTTCGTCATAGGTGACTGTATCGGTGACGCCTTTGACCGTAATCATAGCCTGCACCTGGCCGCGTCCTTCGAGCGGGCTGCCGTCATCTACAAGCTGCAATGCGTCGCCGTCGCCGGTGACGATCAGGACGTCATAGCCCTGGTGCTTGCCGATCTCGGCCAGCGTCCCGCAAACATCGTCCGCTTCGTAGCCCGGCACCTCGACATTGGGGACCCGGAACGCCGCCGCCGCTTCCCGCGCCAGCGCCCGCTGCGGCTTCAGATCATCCGGCATCTTCAAACGCGTCCCTTTGTAAGTCGCAAGCTCCTGATGCCGAAATGTCGCCACCGGCGGGTCAAACGCCACAAAGATCGCGTCCGGCTTTTCCCGCTCCAAGATCGTCAGCAGCATCAGCACAAACGAATACACCGCATTCGTCGGCAGCCGGTCTGACGTAGACAGCGCCCGCATCGCAAAAAAGCCCCGATACAGCAGGCTGTTTCCATCCAAGATCACAAGTTTAGGCATAATACAGAGATTGTACCCGCCAGGCACCTTTGATGCCCTACCTGCTTGCGCTCCGCGAGATCGGCACTTGCAGAGAAATCGGGATTGCCTGTAAATCCACCCGCTGCCGAACAATCAGCGTGAGCGTGTCCAAGTGCATCACTGTTTTTAAGTTAGGTAACTCGACGGCGATTGTCTTGAAGGTGTTGTCGGCCGTAGACTGGACCATAAAGTTCGGTCTAGCGCAATCTAGTTTGATGGTGACCGGCTTGCCATGCTTCTGGAACAGCGGCGAGTGTGGCAGCATCGCTTCGCGCTGGCTCGGCGATACATCAATCTGGATAAATAGTGCGCCTGCGTTGCCATTGAAGTTTGAGAATACTTTGTCCAGCGTTTCTTTTCCTTGTGCCGGCAATGTGATTGAAATCCCGCTTGGCGTTGTCAGCGTTACAGGTTCTTTCAGCACCATATAGCGCGGCGTCGCCGCGTGCCTGTTCACCGTGTCGGCGGAGGGGTCGCCGAAAACTTCCGTAGAGGACTTTCCAAACAAGCGGAAGGCAAGCGGTCCCAGGTCAAGATTATGGAACGTGACGCGCTCTTCATCCGTGTCGTATTGATACAAGGTTGCGCCAATGGTCGCTTGCCGACGCTTTCCAGAGATCGTTGGGGTGATACTGCCGTCAATCGTTGTATAATGGTCGTAAGGATCACTGTCCAGCACAAAGTCCCACAAGCCGGAGTTTCTAGGAGTTCGAACAATCTCAAGGGTACAGCCATAGTCGGATTTAGGTATGCGGGCATCTACATAGGCCCGCGCCCGCAGAACGCAGCCATCTTTCGTGAGATACTTTATGCCGCATTCCTGAGCATGGGCTGGTATTGCCAGGACGCAAAGCAGAGCGATAGCGATTCGTTTCAGTTTGTGCATGAACTATGTTACCTCTGTTGGTCAAGAACCTCACCCCGTCGCTCCGCTCCGACCCTCTCCTTTTTAAGGAGAGGGTGGAAACTTGTTTCCGGGTGAGGTCCCTCAAACCACTTCCCGCTTGCCGTATTCTTTCAGCGCGTACCGCCCGAGCAGCAGCAGCGGAACCCAGAGGGGGGCGTAGGCCAGGAGCCAAATGACCAGGGCCAGCAGTGCGCCCGCCGAGCCGACGAGAGATTGCAGGGCGTCGTGCGTAGTCGCTTTGAGGCTGCCGGTGAAGCCGTTGGTGACGGGCGGCGCGGCGGCGGCTTTAGGGGTCTGGCTCAGGTCAATCGTGAGGGTTCCCAGGGCGGCCATGCGCTTCAAGAGCTTGAGGCGAGCGCGGGTCTGGGCAAGCTGGACCCGCAGGTCTTCGGCGTTCTGCGTGTCTTCCCATTTGGCATGTGTCCCCAGTGCTTTGAGCCGAGCTTCCGCCTGCGTGAGATCACTTTCCTCCACGTCCTGCGCTTCGTGGGCGTCGCTTGTCTTTTCGGTGATGTCCTGGCCGGTGACGTTTTTGGACACGACGACGCCGAGCTTGGCGACTGCCGCCAGGAACGTCTCAAACTGAGGTTCGGGGACTTTGACGATCAGCTCGCCCGATTTCAGGCCGTCGGTGCCGGTGCTGAGATTGTTCGCGGCAACGTAGCCGCCGGTCTCCTGCACCATCTGGTTGAGCTTATCTCCGGTCGCCTCTGGGTTTGAGACTTGAATGCCGATGCTGGCTTCTTTATGCACCTGCCGCAGCGAGTCCGGGTCGCCGTTGAGCACATTGGAGTTACTATTGTGGTTAAGAGATTCAAGGCCAAATCCCCCATACACGACACGGGATTGACTGGCTGCTCTTTCGGGCATGGGGGGGACAACTGACGGACGATGAACCGCACTTGGCGCATTGACCATTTCTGGCGGCGGAGGCGGCGCTTTTGCCCGTGTGGGTTCCGAGATGTCTGCCTGCATTGCCGGTGGGGTAGGCTTGTCAAACGGATTCGTGTTGTTGGATGCGCCTGTGGGTGCGGCGTTTTCCGCTTGCGCGACCCGAACTGGCGGGTGTAAGGCCATTGGTGCGGTAGGACTTGTCATTGCCAGGTTCCGTGTCATCACTGCCTGCTGGCGGGTTTTCTGGTACAGAGGATAGAAAGCAAACCAGGCGACGAGGGCGACGGCAGCGAAGGTCCAGGCAGGAAGGCGGCGGCTCTTGACCCGCAGCGGGGTGTCTTCAGTCACGGAGTGACTTTCTCCGGGTAGCCCGGCACTTCCGGTGCCGGGTGCGGCGAGTATCTTCTCGCGCAGGCTTGGCGGCAGCGGCTCGCCGGGTTCGGCGGCGCGAAGGTCATCAGAACGAAGGTCATCGGAAATCTGTGTCATGGCGGTAATCTCCTTTTGGCAGGACGCGCAGTGCGTCAGGTGGCGGCGGACAGCGGCGCGGCGGAGCCAGGACAGCTCACCGTCGGCGTAGGCTTTCAGGTCGTCTTGAAATCGCGTATGGTCGGTCATGGGGCGGACTCCGGGAGCCGGTCGGATTGGACGTACTCGCTCAGCGATGAGCGCAGACGCCGAAAGGCGGTAGACAGGCGAGATTTGACGGTTCCAATCGGCACCTCCAGCACGGCGGCGCATTCGGCGTAGGTCATCTCGTGCAGCTCATGGAGGATGACAATCGTGCGGTGGTCAGGCGATAAGTTGTCTAAAGCCGTGTGAAGCTGGCCGGACAGCTCGCGCCGGGCGGCTTGATGAGCCGGGCCACGCTCCGCAGGCTCCGGCTGCTCGCGGGCGTCGTCGTAGGGGACGGTGATCGGGCGCGTCTTGGCGGCGTGTTTGAGGCAGTGGTTCAGCGCAACCCGGTACGACCATGTCGCAAGAGACGCCTCGCCCCGGTAGGCGGCCATGCTCTGGAACAGGGCGACAAAGACTTCTTGGGTCAAATCTTCGGCGTCCGCCTCACACGCCGTATAGCGCCGGGTCAGCCGGTGCAGGCGCGGGCCGTAGGCATCTACGAACGACGCCCAGGCACCAGGGGTGCCGTTCGTGATTTGCCGCGCGAGTTGTCGGTCATGCTGCTGCAAAGAAGAGTCGCCGCCTTTGTCTGCTTCTACTGAGTTTGTTCTTTTTAGAGCGCAAAAGGTTCAAAGTGTGCCGGATATATTTTCGAGGGCATTTGACAGTTTGTTGCTTGCATTTGTAGACAACTAAGGGTATTCTAAGAATTATGAATGTAACGCGCGTCTGCGGTCTGATTTTACTTGCTTCTGCGGCTCTGTTGGCCGGCTGTTCGTCCCATAGAACGACGGGGCAATCGTCGTCCAGCGGCGGAACGCTGCTGAACGTGTCGTATGACCCGACGCGGGAATTTTACCAGGATTACAACCCGGCATTTGAAAGGTACTGGCAGGGCAAGTCTGGGCAAACGGTCACAATCCAGCAGTCGCACGGCGGCTCCGGCAAGCAGGCGCAGGCCGTCCAGAACGGCCTGGCGGCTGATGTGGTGACGCTCGGCATTGCGTCCGACATTAACGCCCTGGCGCAGGGGGGATTAGTTTCTAAAGACTGGCAGAAGCGGCTGCCGAACAACAGTGTGCCATACACATCTACGGTCGTGTTCCTGGTCCGCCACGGCAACCCGAAAGGCATCAAAGACTGGCCGAATTTAGTGAGGCCCGGCGTGTCGGTCATCACGCCGAACCCGAAGTCGTCGAGCGGCGGGCGCTGGAGCTACATGGCCGCGTATGGGTATGCTCTGACGCAGCCAGGCGGCAACCCGGACACGGCCAAAGCCTACATCACGCAGCTCTACAAAAATGTACCGATCTTAGACTCCGGCGCACGTGGCTCCACCGTGACATTCACCCAGCGCAACGTCGGGGACGTGCTGCTGGCCTGGGAAAACGAAGCGAAACTCGCCCAGAGCCGCCCCAGCGGCGCGGCAAGCTTTGACATCGTCTACCCCAGCGTCAGCATTGAAGCCGACCCGCCCGTCGCCGTTGTGGACAAAAACGTGGACGCAAGCACACGCCCGGTTGCTGAGGCTTATTTGCAGTATCTGTACTCGCCGGAAGGGCAGGAGATCGCGGCGAAGCATTTCTACCGGCCCCGGCTCGCTGCCGTCGCTCAGAAGTACGCCGGTCAGTTCCCCGCCATTAAGACCTTCACGGTGGAGCAGATATTGGGCGGCGTCGCCGCCGCGCAGAAGTCGCAGTTCGCCGACGGCGGCGTCTTTGACCAGATCTATGTCGAGAAGTAGAGAGTCGATGCGAGGCTAAGTGCCGGGGTTGTGGAAAACCCCGGCAAAGAAGCGTCCTGCGGACGAAGAAAAGCAAGACATCCCAGGTCTCTGTCCGAAGGACATTTCCTGGCGGGGTTTTTCACAACCCCGGCACAGGGCGAGCACTCCACAGAAAAACCTATGGCCGTCGCAGTCCCCCAGCCTCTTACCGTTGAGGCAAACAGAAAGACATCCGCCCGGCGCATCCTGCCGGGCTTTGGCCTGTCGCTGGGCTACACCGTGTTCTATCTATGCCTGCTGGTGCTGATCCCGCTGTCCACGACATTCTTCAAGGCGGCGACGCTGAGCCAGGCGAAGTTTATACAGGTCATTGCAGACCCCCGCACGGTGGCCGCGTTCAAGCTGAGCTTCGGGACTTCGGCGCTGGCGGCCCTGTTCAACGCCTTTGCCGGCCTGCTTGTCGCTTGGACGCTGGTGCGTTATCCGTTTCCGGGGCGGCGCATTGTAGACGGTTTGGTAGACCTGCCGTTTGCCCTGCCGACGGCCGTGGCCGGCATCTGTTTGTCGGCGGTGTACGCCGAAAACGGCTGGATCGGGTCACGTCTATACCATCTGCATCTGGCGCACACGGCGCATGGCTGGGCAATCACGCGCGGCAGCCACTTTGACGTGTCGTACACGCCCCTTGGGATTTTCGTCGCGCTTGTCTTCATCGGCCTGCCGTTTGTGGTCCGCACCGTGCAGCCGGTCTTGCAGGATTTAGAAACAGACATAGAAGAAGCGGCGGCGAGTTTAGGTGCGACGCGCGGGCAGATCTTCGTTCGCATCCTGTTCCCGACTCTGTTTCCCGCCGTCCTGACCGGCTTTACTTTGGCATTTGCCCGCGCTTTGGGCGAGTATGGCTCGGTGATCTTCATTTCCAACAACGTCCCGCTTCAAGGCGAGATTATCCCGAAGCTGATTATGGAAAAGCTGGACCAGTATGACTACGCCGGGGCGAACGCGATTGCGGTGGTCATGCTGCTGGCGTCGTTTGCGCTGCTGCTGCTGATCAATCTGCTGCAAGCCTGGACGCGCAAGCGTTTGGGAATGGCCTAACGAAAGAGCACAATGGCAACATCCCCTGGACTTGATCTCGCGCCGACACTGCCCTCTGCAAAGCGGCCTCCGCTGGCGACGGAACCCTGGCCGGTCCGCACCCTGTTCATTTCTGGGACGCTGCTGTTTTTAGGCCTGTTTCTCGGCCTGCCGCTGGCAACAGTCTTTGCCTCGGCGCTGTCCGCCGGGCGCGGCGTGTACTTTGACTCGCTCCGTGACCCGGACACGATCAGCGCCATCAAGCTGACATTGCTGACGGCGGCGATCTCGGTTCCCCTAAACGTCGTCTTCGGCATTGCGGCGGCCTGGGCGATTGCAAAGTTCGAGTTCTGGGGCAAGAACTTACTGCTGACGCTGATTGACCTGCCGTTCGCGGTTTCGCCGGTCGTCTCCGGGTTAATCTTCGTGCTGCTGCTCGGCCACTTCACGCCTCTCGGGGGCTGGCTGGAAGCACGCGACATCAAGATCATTTTTGCCGTGCCAGGCATTATCCTGGCGACGACGTTTGTGACGTTTCCCTTTGTCGTGCGCGAGATCCTGCCGGTGATGCAGGCGCAGGGCGTGGAAGAGGAACAAGCCGCGCTGGTGCTGGGTGCGACCGGCTGGCAGACGTTCTGGCGGATTTCACTGCCGAACATCAAGTGGGGCCTCTTGTACGGCGTGATTTTGTGCAATGCCCGCGCGATGGGCGAGTTCGGGGCAGTATCGGTAGTATCCGGCAAGATCGCCGGCCTGACAAATACGCTGCCGCTGCAAGTAGAAGCGCTGAACGACGACTACAACTTCACCGGCGCATTCGCCGCCGCCTCGCTGCTGGCAATGCTCGGCCTGGTCACGCTGGTCCTCAAGTCATTTATCGAATGGAAGACGGGGCGGCGGGATGAGGGATAGGAACCTCACCCCGCCTCGTTCCTCGGCGACCCTCTCCTTAAGAAAGGAGAGGGTGAAGATAATTAGGATAAAGGGGCTTGCGGCCGTTCTGCATTCTTTGTTTCTCCTACCCTTTGCTTGCTTAAGGAGAGGGTCGCCGAGGAACGAGGCGGGGTGAGGTCTCCGACTATTGAGGTCAATCTATGAGCATTGAAATCCGCAACGTTTCCAAGACATTCGGCAGCTTCCAGGCCCTTTCCGATGTCAATCTCACCGTGCAGACCGGAGAGCTGGTGGCGCTGCTGGGACCATCGGGATCGGGCAAAACGACGCTGCTCCGAATCATCGCCGGGCTGGAATTCGCCTCGCAAGGGTCTATTTTGTTCGGCGGCGAAGATGCGTCCCGTAAAGATACCCGTTCCCGGCAGGTCGGCTTTGTGTTTCAGCACTACGCGCTGTTCCGGCACCTAAGCATCTTCGAAAACGTGGCGTTCGGCCTGCGGGTTCGCCCGCGCTCCACGCGCCCCAGCAAGGCCGAGATCAAGGACCGGGTGCTGGAACTGCTGAGGCTGGTGCAGTTGGACGGCTTGGCAGAGCGGTATCCCTCGCAGCTCTCCGGGGGACAGCGGCAGCGGGTCGCGCTGGCGCGTACGCTGGCCGTGGAGCCGAGTGTTCTGCTCTTAGATGAGCCGTTCGGCGCTCTCGATGCCCGTGTCCGGCAGGAGCTTCGAACCTGGCTGCGGCACCTGCATGATGACCTGCATATCACCAGCGTGTTCGTGACCCACGATCAGGAGGAAGCCCTGGAAGTCGCGGACCGCGTGGTCGTGATGAACCACGGCAGGATCGAGCAGATTGGTACGCCGGACGATGTCTACGAGCATCCGGCAAACCCGTTTGTAATGAACTTTCTCGGCAGCGTCAACGTGTTCCACGGACGAGTTCACGACGGCGAGGCCCATCTTGGCCCGGCTGTTGCCGCTGCGCCGCTCTCTTATGTGCGTCCGCATGAACTGGAAATCACGCGGCAGCCCGGCGGCGAAGCGGGGGTCGAAGTCGTGGTGCGCTACATTCACGCCGTCGGGCCAACGGTGCGTTTGGAACTGGACCGAGGCAACGGTGTCCAGCTTGACGCTGAGCTGACCCGCGAGCGGTTTCATGCGCTTGACCTCAAAACGGGCGAAACGGTGTACGCGACACCTCGCAAATTGCAAACCTTCACGGACGATTACTCGATTTGACCTACCTCCTTGCTTCGCAGGGTCCTCCCTAAAGGGAGGATCAAGAGTTTGGTGTAACGCTATTGCCCCTGTCATAATCTGTCTCTTCCCTTTAGGGAGGACCCTGCGAAGCAAGGAGGTAGGTCATTCCCCTTTGTATTCCTGCCACAGCGCCTCAAACTGACCCACCAATTCTGCCAGAACATCGAAGCCGCCCTGCCAGAATTCGGGGTCGCTGAGGTTGACACCGACTTTGGCGATCAGCTCCTGCGGCGTGAGGCTGCCGCCGGCTTCCAGCATTTCCAGATACTTGTCCGCGAACGCCGGGCCTTCGCGCCTCGCCTGCTGGAACAAAGACAGCACTAGAAGCTCGCCGAAGGAGTAGGCGTAAACGTAAAACGGCACGGAAACAAAGTGGCTGATATAGGACCACCAGAGCTTGTGTTCCTCGCCAAGTTCCACTGAGTCCCCGAACATAAGCTGCACTTCGCGCTGCCAGTAGTCCCCGAACTCTTCCGGCGTCAGCTCCCCCTGCTCGCGGCGGTGCTTATGGATCGCCAGCTCAAAGCGGTACATCGCCGTTTGGCGCGGGATGGTTGCGAACGCCCCTTCAATCTTCTCGGCGTAGAGGGCCAGGTTGTCTTTGAGTGACGCTTTCTGCGTGGCCTGCTCGAAGACAAGCATCTCGCCGAACGTGGACGCAAGCTCGGCCAGCGGCAGTGTGCCGTGGAAGTTCAGCAGCGACTGCTTGCGGGACAGCGAAGCATGGACGCCGTGGCCCAGCTCATGTGCCAGCGTCATCACGTCTTTCATGCGGCCCAAGTAGTTCACCAGCACATACGGGTGCGTGTCCGGGGTAACATACGAGCAGAACGCCCCGCTGGCCTTGCCTTTCGTGGCTGGCGCGTCAATCCAGTTTTTGTCGAAAAAGTCAGCGGCGCGGCGGCGCATCTCGGGCGAGAAGTCGCCAAACGCGGTCAGCACCATTTCCTGCGCTTCCGGGTAAGTGATAGTTTCTTCGGCCTCAAACAGCGGCGCGTAGCGGTCGTAATGGGTCAGCGTCCGTACACCTAAAATCTCGCGCTTCAAGTGGTAGTAGCGGGCCACTAATGGGTAGTTACGGACGACGGTATCCACGACAAGGCTGACGGTGGCTTCGTCCAGCTCATTTGCTTTATGCTGCGACTCCTGCGCGGTGCTGTAATGGCGCAGCCGGTCTTCGACATTTTTTTCCTGAAGCAGGGTGTTGAAAATATAAGAAAGTATTCGGAGGTGCGGCGCGAGGCCCGCCGTAAACGCGGCGGCGGCGGTTTGCCGGACTTCCCGGTCCGGGTCCATGAACTTTGCGGTCATCTGGGCCAGGCCTAGCTCCTCTTCGTTCCAGTGGAACACGGCATTGGATGTAGTTTCCTCAAAAAGCCGCTGAAATGCCCGTCCGCCGGTGTTTGCCATCTCTTCCATCAGCCGCTCTTCAGTCTCGGACAGCATATGCGTCCGGGACGCGCGGACAACGCCCAGATAATGTTTGTACGGCGCGACTTCAGGCATGTCCAGCAGCGGCGTCAGCGTGTCGTCGGGAAGGGCGGCAAGCTCCAGGTCAAAGAACAGCAGCGGCAGAGCGAGCCGAGTTCCTTGTTCGCGCATCTTTTGCAGGAACGCGCCTCGCGCTGGGTCGCCGGTGTCGGTGGTGAACAGCAGGGACGCAAACGCCATCGGCTTCGCAGAGTCTTGATTGATGGCTTCGTATTCCCGAAGCGCCGCGCCAAGCGTCGCCGCCGTCAAGTCCGCAGCGTTGATCTTGCCTTTGTAGTCGGCCTCGAACTGCTCAGCACGGGTGAGGCTTTCAGCCAGCGTTTGGTCTATCTTCGGGTCACTGATGCCGTCAAATAAATCGCCGAGGTTCCAGTGAACATTGGCTTGAAGTTCAGTTTGATTGATTTTTGGTGTCATGTAAGAGTTTCATTTCCGGTACTTTGCGGCTTCGGTTTGAGCGCCCTCAGAAACTCAATCACCTGCTGTGCTGCCAGCAGAGCTAATTCCGCGTCTGTTTCCTGAGCGGAGGCACCGTCGTGAATGATGCTGTTTCGCTTCGTATAACTTGTAAAGAGATTCACCCAAAGCTCAGGCTGGTCATAAAGGGATTGCCCCGTGCAGAAATGAAGGCCTGCACTCATCCGATAGCGCATAGTGGCATCGCGGAAGTTGACGAAAGAATTATAGTCAGCCTTGTTTTTGATGACACTAGCGGCTAACGCTTTGTATTTCTGGTCAAAAGTTGAGTCAATGGCACTCCAGCAAAAGAGTACGGTTTCTCGAAAACGGCCTGCTCGCAGTGATTGTTCCGCATCCAGCAAAAACAATTTTGATACTTCAGGATCACCCTTCTCAATCAGACCAACCCGTACTGTCTGTGTCAGGCTTGCCACAGTTTGCCCGGAAGCAAAAGGAAGGGGAGATGCCTCGAACGTGATTGGTTCGATCCACACGGACGAACCATTTTCCTCATCCTGCACACTACTGAACTGAAATGGACTTGCTTGAGCACGGGTTAGTTCCGTGACCTCAGCACGACCTGTGCTGGCGCGATACCAGCGTAATAAGCGGTTAGTTTGCTGAAGCAGCTTCTCAACTTCCTGAATTTTCAGAAGTTGAACCTCGTCGTCTGAAGTCGTGTTGCCGTCAAAGATGGACGACACCTGGCTTCGCTTCTCCTGAGCAGGATTGTTTCCCTCACTGCTCGTGTCTTGCAAAGTCAGCAAATAACTTTTCTTATCAATGTGAGAGGGATAGTCACCATTTTCGAGACGCAAGAAATAAGGAAGCACAGCAGCAATTTTGATTTTGGGCATTGCGCTTCCTTTAGGAGTAGATGATTCGCAATTTTTCAGGAAGCCCCTGTTCCGTTGCTATTGCTTTTAGCTCTCCCAGGTATCGGTCTGTTACTTTGGCGGCACTTAAACCGGTGGGAAAAGACACATGAGCTTCCAGCACTTCGCCGTTCTTAAACATGTCAGCGCGAATCTGGCGTTGTTCGCTCACAAAAGTACCAATGTAATGACCAAAAAAATCTTTGACTTCCGCCGCAAACGCGGTATCTTGTTGAAAAGCCACAGGAACCTCCAGTAAAAACCGAACACAATGCACTAATTATACCCCGCGTTGTTAATGCTGCCGACATTGTGAAAAAAGTTGCAATGTTGTTCTTCGCGGGTACAATGACAATAAGAGGAGATGCGAATATGGCGGCAGTAACAGCTTCAAGGAACCCGATTTTGGCAGGAGCGCGGCAGACAAAGGTCATCTTAGAAATGATCAAGTTTGAGCATACAGTGTTCATGCTGCCGTTCGCGCTGATGGCGGCAGTCATTGCCGGGCATCAGAACTGGCTCAGCCTCGCGTACAAGCTGCCCTGGATTTTGCTGGCGATGGTCGGCGCACGCTCCGCGGCGATGGCGTTTAACCGAATTGTAGACCGGGAATACGATGCCCGGAACCCGCGAACCGCCATGCGGGCTATCCCCGCCGGCCTGCTGTCCGTGCCGCAGGTGATCGCTTTCACGGTTGTAGCATCTGCGCTTCTAGTATTCGCAGCCTACATGCTGAACCCGCTGGCGTTTGCACTGTCTCCCGTGGCGCTGCTGCTGGCGCTGGGCTACTCGTACACCAAGCGCTTTACGGCGTTCTCGCATCTGTTTCTAGGGCTGGCAATGGCGGTCGCGCCGGTGGGAGCCTGGATTGCTGTGACCGGGCGGATTGACGCGCCTGCGCTCTGGCTGGGCGGCGCTGTTGCCTGCTGGCTGTTTGGGTTTGATATTTTGTATGCGCTTCAGGACACGGAGTTTGACCAGGCTCATGGCCTGCACTCCATGCCCGCGCTTTTGGGGAATGCTGGGGCAATGCTGGTATCGCGCCTGGCGCATCTCGTGATGATTGGCCTGCTGGTCATGGTTGGCGTTTCGGCGCATCTCGGCGTAATCTACTTTGTCGCCGTCGCGCTGGCGTCGGGCCTGATTGCTTGGGAGCAATCGCTGGTCAAGCCAAACGATTTGTCGCGCCTGAATCTGGCGTTCTTTACGCTGAACGGCTATATCAGCGCCGGTTTGTTCGTGCTGACGCTGGCCGATGTGCTGACTGGGAGGTAGTCAATGACAATTTATGAGATCAAGCCGGAGCGGGCAACACTTCACGGGCATTTTTCGCGCGATTTGCCGCCGTGCCTGACGATTGAGCCGGGAGACACGGTGCGCCTTCAGACGCTGGAAGCAAACTGGGGTTTAGCTCCGCGCCGCACGGACAGCCGGGACGAAGCGCAGACGCTCTTTGAGCCGCGCGATCCAGTAACCGACAGCGGCCATGCGCTCTGCGGCCCGGTCTTTGTGCGAGGCGCGGAGCCGGGCATGACGCTGGAAGTGCGGATTGACACCGTTCAGCCTGCCGATTGGGGATATGTGTACGCGGGAGGCTGGCGAACGCCGCTGAATGACCGGCTCGGCGTCTCGCAGACGGCTGTTATCCATAACTGGGCACTGGACACGGCGGCGATGACGGCGCGTAATCAGCACGGACACACAGTACGAATGCGCCCGTTTTTGGGCGTCCTGGGAATGCCCGAAGACGTGCCGGGCAGGCAGTCTACTGCCCCGCCGCGCCGGAGCGGCGGCAACTTGGACTGCAAAGAGCTTGTCGCCGGCAGCTCGCTGTTTCTGCCGGTCGCCGTTCCCGGTGGGCTGTTTTCAGCCGGAGACGGTCATGCCGCGCAGGGCGACGGCGAGGTCAGCGGGCTGGCGATTGAATGTCCGATGGCAGAGGTAGACCTGACGTTTCGTCTGCATCCGAACTTATCCATCATAACGCCACGGGCTGAAACGCCCGCCGGAAGGCTGACGCTGGGCTTCGGCGAAACGCTGGACGAAGCGATGGGCAACGCGCTGGACGCGATGCTGGACTGGATGAGCGAGCTGTATGGCCTGTCTCGCCCGGACGCGCTGGCCCTGGCAAGCGTTGCCGTAGACCTGCGCGTCACGCAGGTCGTCAACGGCATCAAAGGCGTTCATGCCCTGCTGCCGCCGAACGCAGTGCTCTCTTCCTGATTAAGAGCCGACGCTGATTTCGCCGCCGGTGGAACGATCCAGCATCTCCGCTTCCTGAGCATCTTTGGGGGTTTTGTAGTGCAGAGCTTTCTCGGCGAACACGGTGGTCCCATGCGGATCGGAGCGGCGGAACTCGATCTGGTCAGCCATTTTGCGAACAAGTTCCAGACCGAATCCGCCAAGCCGCTCGGAGCCGTCCCGGTCAAGCCGCGCCGATCCGGCCTCACGAACATCTTTGAAGGGCAAACCGACACCTTTGTCCTCTACGACGACCACAACACGGTCGGCATGATATTCCAGCATGACCAAAAAGCGCCCGTCTTGCAGGGTCTGGGCGTGGCGGACGACGTTAGTGCAAAGCTCGCCGACAATAAACTCGATGTCGGCAATATCAATGTCAACCACGCCCATGTCTTCCAGCAGCGTGTGGCCGACCCGGCGGGCGATCCGCAGGTAGGTTCCATCGCCCGGCAAATCCAGCGAGACTTTGAGTATCATAGTATGAAAGTCTTCCCGAATTAGTACGTATCCAACCATGCACACACAGACTCCAATTCAGATTGGCAGCGTTCCCTATTTAAACGAGAAGCCGCTGACCCGCTGGTTCTCGCACACCGACGAAGGCCGGGCGTCCGGAATTGAAGTGGTTTATGCCGTGCCGTCCCAGCTTGCCCGGATGCTGGAGTCAGGCAAAATCGCGGCAGCATTGGTGTCTTCGTTTGAGTATTTCCGAACGCCGGGCTATGTCATTGCTCCAAATGTCTCGATTTCCGGGCAGGGCGACATTGAATCTGTCCGCGCGTTTGCCAAAGTTCCCTGGCGCAAGATCGAGTCGCTGGCACTCGACACGTCTTCGCTGACATCAGTCGCCCTGCTCAAAATCCTGCTGGCCGAACAGCTTGACTCGTACCCAGCATTTTTGCATGCCGCCCCGGATTTAGACTCAATGCTGGCGATGGCCGACGCTTGCCTGCTGATTGGCGACAAGGGAATGCTGGCAGAAGGGGACGGCCTGAACGTGCTGGATTTAGGCCGTGCCTGGCGGCACTTGACCGGCCTGCCCTTTGTCTACGCCGTTTGGCTCGGCAAGCCCGAGAACATCACGCCGCATCTAATTCATGCGCTGGCAACTGCAAAAGCTTGGGGGCTGACCCAAATTGAGGCAATTGCCACTGAAGAAGCCGTCCGCATCGGAACTTCGGTCCGGCAGTGCCGCCACTATTTGACCGACGTGATGGACTACAACTTGGACGAAGAACATCAAGAAGCGCTGGCGACATTCGGCGCAAAAGCGTTTGCCCAGCAGCTTTATCCCGGCCCCCCGCCGCCCATTCGCGTCGTGTAAGCCGCGAAGCGGAGGGTCAGCAGGGCAGCGCCGTCAGCCCGACTTGGCACACATTTTGCAGGGGAGCTTGTTATGACCGCCGCTTCCACTCATTCTTCCACTGCTTCGTCTCCCCACCAACAAGCCATGCCGGCAAAACGCCGGCTGGATTATGTGGATGCACTGCGCGGCGCGGCGTGCCTTTGGGTGCTGCTGCATCATACGTTTGAGCACAAGCCGGCTCCGGCGGGTTTTTGGCACTATCCGGCGGCGCTGGTCGTTCTTGTGGCGAACATCGGCTGGCTTGGCGTCAGCATGTTTCTGGTCTTGTCCGGCTTTTGCTTGTTTTATCCGCTGGCGGCGCGTTATGAGCAGCAAGGCATTCAGCTCAAGCTTTCAACGTTTGCCCGGCGACGTGCCTTACGCATTCTGCCGCCGTATTATATCGCGCTTCTTCTCTTAGTTCCCCTGGACCTTTTCGTCAGTCATCATCGTTCACACCACTGGGACTGGCACGCGGTTCTGCATGGGCCGAAGGACATTCTGCTGCATCTGTTCATGCTGCACAACCTGAGTGCCAGTACGATTGGCTCCGTTACCCCCGCGCTTTGGTCCCTGGCTCTGGAATGCCAGCTTTATTTGGTTTTCCCACTTCTGGTTTGGTCCGTCATGCGGTTTGGGCTGAAGTCCATTCTTGCCGCTACTTTTGTGGTTGCCGTGGTCTGGCAGTCGCTTTGCTATCGCCACTTCGGTTTTTCGCTGGTTTGGACTCCGCAGCTTGCGGTGTATTACCATGCGCTGCCGGGCCGCTGTTTTGAGTTCGCCGCAGGCATGGCGGCAGCCAGCTTCGTGGCTCGCCCGCGGCCGGGTCAGGGACGCATCGCCCTGGCGCTGATCTTGATTCCGCTTGTTCCCGCCCTGTACTTTGTTTCCGAAGTCTCTCGTTTTGGGCCGCTGTGCGACCAGGCCTGGGGGGTTATTTTTGCGGCGGCACTGGTTCTTCTGGGGCATGTGCCGGACGCACTGTTCCAGCGAAGCGCCGGGCTGCGGTCTTTGGTCTGGGTCGGCGCGATCTCTTACAGCGTTTACCTGCTGCACCAGCCGCTGATTAACCTGCTTTCGCTCCGTCAGCTTCATATTCAGGAGAGTGCCGCCGGCGGTTTTGCCGAGGGCCTCCTCCGACTTCCGCTGCTGGTTGGGATCGGCTACTTATTTCACCTCTTTTTCGAGCGCCCCTTCATGCCGGGGCGTCCGCGCACCGAGCGCCAGGCGGAAGTCGCCGCCGCCATCTCTCCTGCCCCTTAAGCGTCAACTCGCCCTGGCATCGGCTATGCTGTCTGGTTCCTGTGGTACAATAACCCCAGGAGAATTCGGTTGATGCTGACAGCTCAAGAAATCTACACAGCGGCACGTACTTCTCTCAATGCCTGAGTGGCTGCGACTGGCTGCCCTGATTTTGGAGGAGCTGCAGTACCCGCTGCCTCAGAATAATTTTGCCAGCCTCGCGGGATACGATGATGCTTGGGCGGACGAAGACATACGCGATTTTCGTCAGTCTTCAGTTCGTTACATGCAGTCGCTGGAAGCCTTGCCAGATGCGGAACAAGACGACGCGCTCCCCCCATTGGAAGCCTTGCTGAAGATGAAAGCGGAGCAGAGCCTTGAACCGGAACATATTTGATCCGGGTGATCTAGTCGTGGTAGACTTTCCGGGAGCGATTACGGCGAAGCGGCGTCCAGCGGTTGTTGTTTCCTCCAAACTTTGTCACTCCCAGCGGCCTGACTTAATTGTCGGCTGGGTCACCAGCCAGATGCCTCCGGTTCAGAGCGCAACGGATTGGCTGCTGCTGGACTGGGCCGGGGCAGGATTAAGATTACCTTCTCTTTTTCGGGCGTTTTTGTACACAGTGCCTCGCTCAGAAGTCATTGCTCGGATTGGGCGTCTTAACCAAGACGACTGGAACAGCGTCAAGCAATACATCAAACTGGCCCTTGACTATTAGACCTGATATAATCTAAGCAAAGATTGAGGCACACAAATGGGCGGATTTGGGGTATTCGTTTCTTCAATCATTGGCGGCATTTACTTCCTCATATTGCTTGGCTGCGGCGTTGCCTTTGTTCGCAGTCTTTTTGTTCACAAAGGTTCTAAACGTGCCACAACCGGCATTCTTGGCGTTGTCTGCCTCGTGGCGCTGCTGCCGCTGATCTTGCTGGATATTGCCAACTACAACACAGTTTCGAGTGCAAGCGGAACTTATACGGGAAGTTTTGGAGACGGAACCGACGTCTTGACACTGCGTTCCAATGGCACCTTCAGCCAAAAATTCGTCACCACGAAAAGAAAAGTTTACACAAGTTCTGGAAGATGGCGGCTGCACGCGCAGAGTTTCGGCTCACTCGATTTCGACAATCCCGACACCGTAGACTTCGACGCACTCGTAGTTCATACCGATTTTATCGGGCAGCCGCAGCCTCCAACAGTCCAAAAATTTATCGGTGCCGATCTGGAGCGTGACGAGATTGCTTTGGGAGATATTGATGCAAGCTCAAGTCCTCGCTATACGCGATAACCGGATCGTCAGGCAGCTTCGTGTGGTATACTTTAGATATGGCTGGACACACACATGGGGCGACAAGCGGACGCGGATTATGGCTCTCGCTGGGGATGACCGGGGCGTTTGTCGCGGCGGAAGCGTACTTTGGGCATCAGGCGCATTCGCTGGCGCTGATCTCGGATGCGGGGCATAATGTCAGCGACGCGCTGGCGCTGGGACTGGCGGCGTATGCGGTCTGGGTCGCGCGGCGTCCGGCCTCGCCGGGCAAGACGTTCGGCTACCACCGGGTCGCGATCCTCACCGCGCTTGCCAATGCCGCCGCGCTGGTCGTGATTGCGCTCGGCATTCTCGTCGGTGCATTTGCTGCGTTTCAGCACCCGCAGCCGGTTCAGGGCAACTTAATGATCTGGGTGGCCGCGTTCGGCGTGTTTATGAACACGGTTATCGCCTGGCAGCTTCAAGGGGACAGCAAGCACAGCCTGAACGCCCGCGCGGCGTATGTCCACATGGCCGGTGATGCGCTGTCGTCGCTTGGCGTCGTGCTGGCCGGCTTTTTAATTAAGGCCACCGGTTGGACCTTCGCCGACCCGCTGGTGTCCATGCTGATTGCCGGGTTTATTTTGTATTCGTCGTGGGGCATTATCGGCGAGGCCACTAACATTTTGATGGAAGGTACGCCGAAGGGCATGGAAGTCGAAGCGCTTGCCGCCGCGATCAAGTCCACGCCGCCGGTTCTGGATGTTCACGACATGCACGTCTGGACTGTCAGCGACGGCCTGCACTTTTTGTCCTGCCACGTTGTCCTGCCAGCGGGCTGTACGGTCAGCGAAAGCCAGTCCATCGTCGCCATCTTAAACGAGCGCCTGCATGACGAGTTCGGCATCGGCCACGCCACCATTCAGACTGAAACCGTCGGCAGCGAGACCTGCCGCCACGACACCGACGCCCTCCTCTGCGCCCTCGAAGCCAGCCACGCCGGCCATTCCCACGCTGGCTGCAACCACTGACCTATCTCAGAGAGGACTTGCAGCTTAGCAAAGACCAATACAAAATTATGGCTAATTAGCCACAATTCGTGGTATACTGTACGTACAAGATAAGTTGCCAATCGCCACCGAATACCCGCCCTGAGTGGCGGGGTAGCAGGCTTCGCCTGATTAGGAGCGATGGCGGCTTTCTTGTTTCTTTGCTACTCCCTCTTTCTCTGTTGCTCCCTCACAACATCTGGAAAACGAAACTTCCAAATGTTGAAACATGTGCCGCGTCCCCAATGCTCTCCCAATTTTTCGCAGCCAATGCGCTCGGCAATATGGCGTACCATTTCCACTTTTGCCGGGCTTTCCGTGCGTTTTTCCAAGTCATAGCCAATTGCTCCTAACAGCACATCAACGATTTGAAGCAGGTCCTCCGCTTTTGAGTCACGCGGCTCAACATTCCGGACAAGATTGCTTTTTGCGCCTTACGTAAGCCAGTAATAATTAATTTTGAATTTAAGGTCAGCAAGACGATTTGCCTGACGATTTTGCCGACTACCTGTGAAGACTAGATACTCATCTGTCGGTTGCAGGTTGCGCGAGATTGCCGGTAATAAAACTCGTAGAACGCAGTTTCGGCGTCGCCTTGATGAAAAGCGTTGTATTTGATTTTGCTCTTGTCAACAACAAGGCAGCGAAACTCAGCGGACGCGCAGGCAAAGAAGAGGTCAACAAACTCCTTGTAAATGTCTAATTTGCTCAGGGAAACTTTCTCCCACTTGAACTCGCCCTGTCCCCAACGATGCTCTTCGCGAAGCTGAACACATTGCTGCCTAATCTCTTGCTCAGCTTCTCCACGCGGAATCAGCAGTAATCCGTACAACATGCAAGGGTGGCCCTGCTGGCGGCTCTCATCCGCGTAGAGATGGTAGAATGTCACTGAAACATTTTACCTGTATTGCAGACATCTTAGAAGCAAAAGGCTTGTGGGGGATTAATTTTTCAGGAACTGATACGTTATGACGAGGCTGATGACGCAGGCGAGGGCGAACCAGTGGGCGTTGGTGATGCGTTTGGCGAACAGCCCCAAACAGACAGCGAAGAAGACGATGGGCAAAACGATTGTCATGGGAGGCGGTTCTCGGTGGCGGGTTCGGAGGTCAGCGAGTGGCGTTCGGTGCGAACCCATTCGTCCGGAGTGTTTCGGGCCGGCTTGCGGCCTGTGACAAGCAGGGCGATCTTCCAGACGGCGTAAAACGGGGCACGAAGCAAGGCGGCGTAGGCGTCCGGCCCGGCTCCGGCAACCCGCAGGCCACCTAAGACGTAGACGGTGAGGGCCAGCAGGCCGAACACTGACGCGCCGAGCCACACAGTGGGGTGCGGCAGCAGGTGGGCCGCCGTGCCGAGCGCGGTGAGAGCCAGAAAGGCCAGCAGCAGCGCGGCAAGCTCGGCCAGCGGCGGAGTTAATAAATCCCAGGCAGCGTCGAAGAGAAGCAGGCTCCGGCGGCGCAGGCCCTCCGCCAGCAGCGGCAAGGCACGTTCGCGCACCAGCCCCGACCGGCCCTGTTCCCAGCGCCTCCGCTGCGACGCGGCCTGCATTGCCGTCGCGGGCATTTGGGCGGCGACGCGGGCTTCCGGGACATACTGGACGCGCAGATCAAAACGCCGAGCGAGTTCCAAACTGTAATCCAGATCTTCCGTCAGGCTGCCGCCGGGCCACGGCAGGGCCGCCGCCAGCGGGGTCGTGAAGGCCATGCCGTTGCCTTTGAGGCCCGCGCTCAGGCCAAGCCTGTCCCGGCCCAGCGGCTTGATGTGGTTGACCAGATCGAATGCCGCCGTCATCAGCGCCGCTCGCCAGCCGTCCCCGGAGTTCAGGACACCGTAGCGCCCCTGCCAGGCCCCGTAGCCGTGCGGGTCTTTGTTTTGGGCGATACGCGCACTCATGCACCGCAGGAAGTCGGGTGCGGCCTGCGTGTCGGCGTCTACGATGACAACCGCCTCGGGCGCAAGCGGCTGTGCCAGAAGATGCGAGATCGCAAAGTTCAGCGCATAGCCTTTGCCGCGCTCGGTCTCAGAAGTGCGCTCCAGGACCGATGCGCCGCGCGACCGGGCAATGGCCGCCGTGCCGTCGGTGCAGTTATCGGCGACAACGACAATCTGAACGCAGCCTGCGGGGTAGTCCTGGGACGTGAGGGAGGCCAGCGTCACGCCCAGAACAAGCTCTTCGTTATGCGCGGGGACAACGACGGCCAGCCGCAGCGGCAGGGTGGCCAGCGGCGCGGCAGGTCGCCGGGCGGCGGCAGGCCGCCGGGCGGCGGCAGCGGCCAGAAGGATCAGCAGGGACAGAACTGCGGCCAGAGCCGCTGCCCCGATAAGTGCAGTCAGGAAAATAAACAGCAATGGCAGGAGAGGCAGGGGCATGGGCGGCTTACGCTCCAGCCATGCGCTTTCGGAGCCATGCCGGCCCCGCGCTTTGAATGCGGTTCAGCGTGACGCCGATAATCTTGTCGCGGCCTAAAGCATCCAGGGCCTGGTTGACCACATCGCGCGGGGTGACGCCGGCCCGGGCCACCAGAAGCAGGCCGTCCATGTGCCGGGTCAGCGGCAGGGCATGGTCGGTGGCGGCGGCAGGCATGTCAATAATGACAACGTCAAAGGCGGACCGGGCGGACAAAATGAGCTGCGCGACACGCGGAGAGCGGACCAGGCGGGGCGCGTTCGACGGCATCTTTCCCGACGGAATAATCACGAGGTTGTCCAGCCCGGCAAGCTGCAGGGTCGGCACCACATGGCTGTCGTCTTCCAGCACGGGGATCACACCCTCACCGCGCTGCGGCACCCCGAGACGTGCCGCAAGGTCGCCTTTCCCGAGGCTCAGGTCAATCAAGCAGACCCGCTTGTAGGTGTCGCGGGCAATCGTCATCGCCAGGTGCAGCGCGACCGTTGTCTTGCCTTCGCCCACCAGAGCGCTCGTGATACCCAGCACATAGGGCCGGTCGGCACCGAGCGTTTCGCCGCTCAGCAGGGTGACATCGCCGACCCCGGCGATTTGCCGCTCCAGAGCCGCGTACAGATGGCTGAACTCGGCGGGCGTTTTTTCGATCTGCAAGTTGATCGCCGGCCCAACGGGGTAGCCGGACGCTCCGCCGTGAGTGTCGCCAGAAACTTCTTCCGGACGCCGGATCTCGTCGGTAGCCTCAAACACTTGTCGGCTGAGCGTGTCCCGGTCCATCATCAAGGTCGTCTCATAAGGCAGCACCTCGAAGTCCTCACTGCGCTCCGCCTGCAAATGGAGCGCCGGCGCTGCCGGGGCATGCTGCAAGAGTTTCGTGATCTCGCCGGCAGGAGATTCGTGAGCGGAGAAGGTTTTTAGGCGGTCAGTCATAGTAGTTATCTTTGTCGGTCTTCTTTATCGGTCTTCTTTATCGGTCTTCTTTATGAATTATCTGTCAGGACCGTCTGAAGTCAGGGCGGCGAGAGCGCGAGGACGAGAAGTGACCCGGAGGTCCGCTGCTTCCGGCACAGAAGCAAGCACCGGCACGCCCAGCAGGCGTTCGGCATCTGTCTCGTGGCGCAGGGAATGGTCCGACCACTCAATCAACACAATGAGGAGCGCTCCGACCAGGCAGCCCAAGAGCAGGCTGCCGAAAAGCATGCCGATGAGCTTGGTCCGGCCTGTGGTTGGGGTCGCGTAGGTGACGCCAATCGGCAGCAGGCTGTTGGAGGCGGTGAGGCGGTCCAGGTTTGCTTGAAGCTGAACATTGTCGCGCTGCTGCCGAAGCTTATGGTCCAGGTCTTGGGCGTCCGAGTAACCTTCCATTCTATCGGCAAGCTGGCGCTGGGCCGAGGGGATCTGGTTCATCAGCGTCTTGTATTTTGTAATCTGCTGCTGCAGGTTCTGCATTTCCTGCTGGTCGGCGATGGCGGCGCTTGAGGCATCCGCGATCTCGTTCTTGAGCTGCTGGTACTGCGGGTTGTCCGCCAGCTTGGTCAGTGTGTTGTGCTGATTTTCAGGCGCATTCGCTTTTACCCGCTCCTCATTTTCAAGGCTTGTAATCGTGGCGTCCAGTGCGACAACATCCGGGTGCTGGGGCGTCTCGCTGCTGGCAAGAAGGGCCTCGCGCTTTGCCAGCAGGTCCGCGATCTCCTTTTCCACCGGCGACTGCTGGGAAACGGTCTGCTCGGCAATGCTCATCGGCTTCATCTGGGCAAGTTCTTCTTGCAGCACCGCTTTCTTGCGGGTGTTTTCGCCAAGCGTGACTTGCCTGTCATCTAAATTTGCTTGAAGCGAGCTGAGCTGGCTGCTGTCGGTGCTTTCCGCCCCAGATAACTGGCCGCCGTAAGAAGCTTTGTACTTTGTCAATGCTTCTTCGGCGCGGCGCATCCGGGCATCCACCTGGCTGATTTGACTGTTCAAGAAGTTTACGCTGCCGACGGAAGACGCCGAGCGGTCCAGGCCGACTTCTGTGATGTACTGCTGCTGGAGGGCGTCCAAAATGCTTTTGCATTCTTCGGGGTTGTCCCAGATCAGGCTGATGGAAAACTGATTGGTGCTTTCGGCTGCCGCCGTTAGGTTCTTTTGGAGCAGGACATAGCGCGGGTCATCGGCCTGGGGGTCAACATTGATCGGGCTTGTCAGATGGGCATTGCGAAGGGCTGTGTCTAAAAATCCGCCGGGCTGGTCCTGCTTGGACAGTTCTGAGAAGCGGTCTACATTCTTCTGGGAAGGCGTGGTCCAGGAGTTCTGCTGGCTGTCGGTGCCCAGCACGGTCGCGACGTTTTCCGTCTGCACCTGGGTCATGGCCGTCGCATGGTAGGTCTTGCTGCGGGCATACAGCGCACCCATTGTCAGAACACTGACAACAAGCAAAGAGCACCAGAACAAGCGCTGGTGACGGAAGAACGAATCGGCGATCCGGTAGAGAATGGCGGTGTTTTGATGCATGGTATTTTTACTGGGTTATTAACTTGCTGGCTTATTATACACCAAAAAGTTAGTATGCGCCCTCAGCCCGCAGCACGGCAGGAATTGTGAGAAGCAAAATGCGGAAATAAAGTGCGATGGACTGCCGCTCAATATAGTATAAATCCAGCTCGATCGAGCGCTCGAAGCTGAGTGATGCCCGGCCGGAGACCTGCCAGAGGCCTGTGACGCCCGGCAGGCAGATCAGCCGCTGGCGCTGGCGGGCGGTGTACTTGTCTGTTTCTTTGGGCAGCGCCGGGCGCGGCCCGACCAGGCTCATGTCGCCCTTCAGCACGTTAATGAGCTGCGGCAGCTCGTCCAGCGAGAACTTCCGCAGCACCCGCCCCACCCGCGTGATGCGCGGGTCGTTTTTCATCTTGAAGACAGGGCCGGAGCGCTCGTTCTGCATTTCCAGCAGGTGCCGCTTCGCCTCGGCGTCGCTGACCATCGAGCGGAACTTGTAGAACCAGAACTCTGCGCCGTCTTTGCCGACGCGCGACTGCTTGAACAGCACCGGCCCCGGAGTGTCGAGGCGGATCAGCAGGGCGATGACGGCAAATACCGGCCACAGAACCAAAAGTGCAAGCGTGCAAAAGAAGACGTCAAAGGCCCGCTGCACCTTCTGCATGCCGGCATGGCGCGACGACAGGCCATGCAGGAGCAGTGTGTCTTGCTCATGATTCTCAGATTGCTCGTGGCTTTCGGCCTGTCCCGAGTCGCCCGACGCCGGCAGAGAAACGAGGTGCAGACCCGAGTCTTGCAGCTTTGTTTTTGAATAGATACGTGGTTTCATAGAATCAAAGAGCGCGAAAGAGGCCGCGAGAACCATTCTTGCAAGATTCATGCCAAATCGAACATTCCTAAAGCGGATCCAGCAGATTTGACTGCCAATGCAGATTTGACTGCCAACGGTTATCTTCGGAAAACTTGGCGCAAAACTGGAACGGGGACTTGACGCGAAACTGGAACGCTGACGAACGCTGACAGCCTCTTGTTCCCGGTTTCCGCGCAAAATAGTTTTTAGGGGTAGAATAAAAAAGACTAGCTAAACACCGTCAAAGGAGAAATCACGAATTATGGGAGCGATCCTCGTCACCGGCGGAGCCGGCTATATCGGCAGCCACACCAGCAAGCTGCTTCTCAAAAAAGGCTACGACGTTGTTATTCTGGACACGCTGGAACTCGGCCACCGGGAAGTCCTGCGTTTTTTGCCCGGCGCAAAGTTCGTCCAGGGCGAGATCGGCGACGGCTCCTTAGTCGCCAATTTAATCAAAGAACACGGCATTGACTCCGCTATTCACTTCGCTGCGTATGCGTCCGTGCCGGAAAGCGTTGGCGACCCGGTCAAGTATTACCAGAACAACATCGTCAAAACTCTGACACTCTTTGATGCTTTGAATGCCGGCGGCGTCAAGCACGTCTTGTTTTCATCGTCCGCCGCCACGTTCGGCGAGACAAAGTACGTCCCCATTGACGAAAAGCACCCGCAGTTCCCGACCAACCCCTACGGCCAGACCAAGCTCGACGCCGAGCATATCCTGCACTGGTACGATGTTGCCTACGGCATCAAAAGCATCTCGCTCCGCTACTTCTGCGCCGCTGGGGCCGACCCTGAAGGCGAGCTTGGCGAGGACCACACGCCCGAAACCCACATGATCCCGCTGACACTCTTCGCCGCCCTGGGCCGCCGCCCGGACATCAAGATGTTCGGCACGGACTACCCCACCCCCGACGGCACCGGCATCCGCGACTACATCCATGTGACGGACCTCGGCACGGCCCATATTCTCGGCCTAGAGGCATTGAAAAACGGCGCAGACACCACCGCCTACAATCTGGGCAACGGCAAAGGCTACTCCGTCCGCGAAGTCATCGAGACCGGTCGCCAAGTCACCGGCAAAGAGATTGTCGCCGTGGAATCCCCCCGCCGCCCCGGCGACCCCGCTGAGCTTGTCGCGTCCAGCGCCAAGATTGAAAAAGAACTGGGCTGGAAGCCCGAGTACGGCGACCTGCCCACCATCATGCGAACCGCCTACGAATGGTTCGAGAAGCACCCCAATGGCTACAAGGAATAATTCTGGAGGAACTAACCAATGACCATTACACTTAACCTTGCCCCGGAAGAAGAAGCGCAGCTTAACATCATTGCTTCCCAGCAAGGCCAAAATGCTGATGCTGTCGCTCACAAGATTTTCGCCGCCGCACTTGCGGAATCGAAGGCGAGGCATGATGCTCCATTAGGCGCACAGCCGCCCCCAGAGATTGAGCTTTCTCCAGAAGAAGAAGCGGAGGCAATTCGCCTCGGACTTGAGGACAGCTTTGCCGGGCGAGTGACGCCGCTCGCCGAGTGGAGCGCGAGGTTTCGCGCCCGCCACAACATACCGGAAGGTGCTAAGGCGATGACGCACGAAGAAGCGCTGCGTTTGCCGTGAATACTTATACCACCGTGGTGTCAGATCGGGCAGACGCCGATTTAGATCGGATTTATCTTAGGCTCCTGCGAGTTTCGCTGGAGGATGCCTCAATCTGGCAGGCAGGCTACGAGGTCGCATTATCTTCCTTGACTTCGTTGCCGAACCGCTGCCCAAAGGCGCGGGATGGCGACAGTTATCCTAATGCAGTCGTCCGGCAGCTCTACTATGGAAAGTATCGGCTAGTTTTCCATGTCGTCGAAGCAGCCGGCGACGAAGCGGAAGGCACCGTCATTATCCTGCGCGTCTTGTACGGAGCGCAGTCAATGGAGCAGAAACCGCAAGGCGAAGAATAGGCGGCTTACGGAGTTGGACAATCAGGAAGCGGCGTTCGTCAAGGCGTTTATCGTCAAGGACAAGCAGGAGCGCTACTTGCAGCTTCTTGCCAGTCCCAAACGACGTCGGGAAATATTGGACCGCTTCAACCATAATCTTGACTTTGACCCAAAGTATGCGTCGGTTGTCCCCAAAGAGCTTTGGACAGTGGATCAACTGGCGCACTTACTTAAGGCACGGGGAGCGGGCGAGACGTGCCACGTCATCGCAGACTCGCTTGACTGCGACGATCAGGATTTGCCGCTGCGAGACGCGCTGGCTGAGGTCATCGCGCATGACTTCGGTTCCGTGCTGTGCTGTGTTCCAGGCCAGCTGGCTCTCTATAAAGCGGAAGCCATTGAACAGGCATGGTATCTTTTTGAGCGATAGCTCAGGGATCATGCCATTAATGGCACGTCTATTGGGCGAAGACGCCAGGAAGCACCGCTTCGCGGGGCCAAGATTTCCCGAGGGTAAGCAGCTTCTAGGAACCGGGCCTTTTCAGGCGGAGAAAGATACGCAACAATGGCAGATTTAGGTGACTTTCAGTTCGGCGTAAGCCAGTTTACGACGAACCCGTGGACGTTTGAGCGGGATGTAGAAACGTATGCCCAGCTCGGCGTGTCGGCAATCGAAATCTGCGAGGTGAAGATGGACCCGGCACGGATTGCGGCGCAGATGGCGCTGGTGAAAGACGCGGGGCTGGAAGTGACTTCGGTACAGCCAGTGACACGGACGCTGTTCCCGAGCTTGTCCCAGCCGGAGCCGGTGGATGTTGGCGAGCGCATGGCGCGGTTCAAGCAGACAATTACAACGCTTGCGCCGTCTGTGCCGGACGTGGCGTTTGTCTCCAACACGGGCATTCCGCCGGGCGGGAACATGCAGGAAGTTTTGGACACGGCGGCGACGCAGTACAAAGCGCTGGCTGAGTTTGCGGCGGAACATGGGGTCAAGATTGCTTTGGAGCCGCTGAATCCGTCTATCGTGAACATTGAGTCAGCGATCTGGACACTGCAACAAGCCATGGAAGTTGTGGGAGCCGTGGGGCAGGAGAACTTCGGCATCTGTCTGGACTGCTGGAACGTGTGGCAGAACGCGGACATTCACAGCGCCATTCGGGACTGCGGCCCAAAGATTTTCGTGGTGCAGATCAGCGACTGGCGGACGCCGCGCTCGTTCTTGGACCGCTTAGTGCCGGGGCAGGGCGAAATCCCGCTGCCAGAGTTTCTGCGGGCGGTGTCTGACGCAGGCTTTCGGGGCGCATACTCCGTGGAGATATTTTCGCAGGGCGTTCCAAACGCGCTCTGGGACAGCGACTTGGAGCAGGTCATCAAAGATAGCAGAGCCGGAACGGAAGCGGCCTGGGCGGCAGCGGGTACACTTGGGTCCCTGCCCTGAACGGCAGGGCTTTGGGAGTGCAAGCGCCCGCCTTCGCGGGCGACCAACTTTGTTGGATTTACATGCCCGCGCAGGCGGGCGTTTGCTTTGCTAAAGCACGAGGGTTCAGCCCCGTGCCTGCCTTTCCGGGTACACTTACGCCATGACTTCCGTGCTTCGCTTCTTTCGCGGCCTCAACTCGCTTCTCGTATTCATTCCAATTAGCATTGCGCTCCACTACACGCCACACATGAACGCGCTCTGGGTGTTTGTGGCGGCGGCGCTGGCGATTGTGCCGCTGGCAGGGCTGATGGGGCAGGCGACGGAGGAACTGGCGGAGCATCTGGGGGCGTCGTGGGGCGGCCTGCTGAACGCGACGTTCGGCAATGCGACGGAGCTGATTATCGGCATCTTCGCGCTGCGCGAAGGGCTGATCCCGCTGGTGCGGGCGTCTATTGTCGGCTCCATTATCGGCAATCTGCTGCTGGTGCTGGGGGCGAGTATTCTGGCGGGCGGCATCAAGCACAAGACCCAGATATTCAACCAGGACCAGGCGCAGTCCCTTTCGATCAATCTGCTGGTAGCGACGCTGTCGCTGTCGGTTCCAGCACTGTTTGCGTCCCATTACCATCAGCCGAACTCGCCGAATAACCCGTCTGTGGAAAACTTGTCGCTGTGGGTCTCCGGCATTCTGCTGGTGACGTATATCGCCTCGCTGTTCTTTTCGCTCCGCACCCATGAAGCGCTGTTTCGGAACTGCGAGGAGGAAGCCGAAGAGGACCCGCCGGCCTGGAACAAGCGCACGGCGTTTCTGGTGCTTGGGGCGGCGACGGTGCTGGTGGCGATTGAAAGCGAGTTTTTGGTCGGCAGCGTCAACGGCGCGGCGCTTCGCCTCGGCTGGAACCCAATCTTTATCGGCATTATCATTGTCGCGATTATCGGCAACGCCGCCGAGCATTCCACGGCAGTCTGGATGGCGCTGAAAAACAAGATGGACATCACGATGAACATTGCCATCGGGTCGTCCACGCAGATCGCCATGTTTGTCGCGCCGGTGCTTGTCTTTGCCAGCCTCTTGACCGGGCACCCATTGACGTACATCTTCTCGGTTCCCGAGATGACGGCGATTGCATTCAGCGTCATCATCACGGCGTTTATCGCAGGCGACGGCAAATGCCACTGGCTCGAAGGAGCGCAGCTTCTCGCAGCCTATGCGATTATCGCGCTGGCGTTTTTCTTTCTGCCGCCCGGTTAGCGAGGAAGCAAATTCGGGTATCAAGCAAGCAGGAGAAACTAACCATGTCCCGCCTGCTGACTTCCCTTGCCGTGTCTTCAATCCTTGCTGCTGCGCCTGCGTTTGCTCAGACGCCGGACTTGTCCCGGCCCGCCAAAGCCGCTGAACGGACGGCGGCGATCAGCGCAATCCAGGCCCAGCTTAAGGCGTTTGGGCGAGACGATTACAAGACCGCAATTACCTACCAGAGCAGCGGCCTGAAGAAAAACTTCGCGTCGCCGCTTCAGTTTCGGGCCATGATTGTCCAGGTGTATCCCGAGTTCGCCCATTCCAAGCACATCGTTTTCGGCCCGGCTCAGGCAGACACGAACGGAGCGCATCTTGCTATCCCCACTGCTGTGACCGGCCAGGACGGCATCACGGTTCACGCCGTTTATCTGATGGTCCGCGAAGGCAAGGTCTACCGGGTGGACGGCGTCGCCGGTGGTGCCATCACTCCCCCAGACGACAACAGCAATTCCACGCCGGGCCGGGACGTTTAACCCCGCGCATCACGCCAGTAGGGACGCAGCGCTGCGCCGAGAATGCCGAGAGACAGCAGGCCCCAGAGGCCAGCCCAGAACACTGGCGGCAGCGGGATCATCTGGGACATCAGCACGGCGTCGGAAACAGGGCCGTTTCGGAGCAGCGAAAGGCCGAGGAGTGTCCGCAGGTCGTAGAGCGAGTTGATGACGCACTGGACGCCGAGAAACATGGCGGTCAGCTCCGCCGCCTTTGCGGGAAGCCGCCGGGCGGCGAGGAGCAAGCCCGAGGCAATGAGAACTCCCCACCCCAGTCCAAATCCACGCACCAGCAGCAGGTCCAGCAGGGCCAAAACCGCGCCGGAAAGGCCGAGTACCAGACGCGCCGTGCCGGGACGCCGGGCAAGCGACAGCATGGCCGCGCCGTAAGCCGCCGCGCCGATGTAGCCGGCCATTGTGATTACCGGCTGCCAGCCGCCGAAGTTGTACGTGACGCCGGAAGCGTCGGGCATGACGTTGATGACGGTTGCATGGCCGCCGGTCAGCGTCGCCGCCAGCGCGTGGCTGCCTTCGTGGATAAATGTCCCGAACAGGCGCAGCGGGTACAGCACCGAAGATAAGATTGGGACTTGGGCAATAAAGACCGACAGTGCCGACACTCCCAGCAGGCGGCTCAAAGCCGAGCGCGAAGGCGGCGCAGCAGCAGGAGTATTCGACAGTGTCGGGCGCGGGGGTATCATCTTTGTAAGATTATACCATGCCTCAATTTGTTCCATCTGGATTGCGATACATCCCGCCGCGTTTGGCAGGAGACGCCGAAGTCGTGGGGGTCGGCGACGACTTATCGCCCGAGACTTTAATTTGGGCTTACGGGCAGGGCATCTTCCCCTGGCCGATTACAGGCTATCCGCTGCTCTGGTTCTGCCCGCCGCTTCGGGCCGTGCTGGACTTTGACCGTCTCCATATCCCGGAGCGCCTGGCCCGTACCCGGCGGCGCACCGGCCTGACATTTACAATAGACGCCGCGTTTGACCAGGTGATCGCTTCCTGCCGCCAGTCGCCCCGGCCCGGCCAGGCCGGCACCTGGATTACGCCGGCGATGCTCTCGGCGTACCGGCATCTGCACCGGCTGGGGTACGCACATAGCGTGGAAGCTTGGGACGCCGAAGGTGAGCTGCAAGGCGGCCTGTACGGAGTTTCCGTGGGCGGCGTCTTCTGCGGCGAAAGCATGTTCCACCGCGTACCAAATGCCTCCAAGTTCGCGCTGCTGTTTTTGTGCGGGCACCTTGAGGCGCGGGGACTGGGCTGGATTGACATTCAGATGATGACGCCGCACCTCGCGGCGCTGGGAGCCGCCGACATTCCGCGCGACACGTTCCTGGACCGGCTGGCAGCCGAGCGGCAGCGCCGGTTAGTTCTGTTCTGAGCGTGGTACTATAAGTGGCAGGAGAACCAACTATGAAAGATTTAGATGCAGAGACAGGCCAGGAAATCGTTGAGCAGATGACCCCAGAGGCACGGGCGGAAGCCGAAAGTGAGCTAGCGCAAGTAGAGCCGGGCGGGTCGGAGCCGTTTCGTATCGGGGACGAAGGCCCACACACGGAGATTGATGACGACCCGATTTCGGAAAGCGGCTCGTCCCGAAAAAGCAGCCTGTGAAGATTTTCCAGTTATGAAGATTTTCCAGATTGATGCCTTCGCCAGTGAAGTTTTTCGCGGCAACCCGGCAGCGGTTGTGCCGCTTGACGCTTGGCTTCCCGACGCCCGGATGCAGGCCATCGCGGCGGAAAATAATCTTGCCGAGACCGCGTTCTTTGTTCCCACCAAAGACGGCTACCATCTGCGCTGGTTCACGCCGTCTCAAGAGGTGCCGCTCTGCGGCCACGCGACGCTCGCCTCGGCATTTGTGATTTTCGCGGAAATTGACGCGATAGAGGTCGTGCGCTTTCAAACGCAAAGCGGCTTGCTTACGGTCCGCCGCTCTGGCGAAATGCTCCAAATGGATTTCCCGCGCTATGTACTTGCCCCGGTGGAAGCGCCGCCTGCGCTTCTGACCGGCCTGCGCCTGCCGCCTCGCGAAGTGTTCAAGACGCTGGCGCACTCACAGGATCAGGCCGCGACGGAGATTGACTATTACGCCGTGTACGACACCGAGGCAGAGGTTCGGGCACTGGCTCCCGATTTTCCGGCACTCAGCCGGCTTGACCTGCTGGGCGTTGTTGTAACCGCACCGGGCGACGGCGTAGATTTTGTTTCGCGCTACTTTGCGCCGCGCCTCGGCATCCCGGAAGACCCCGTCACCGGTTCCATTCACTGCGCGTTGGTTCCCTACTGGGCGGCACGGCTGGGCAGGCGAACGCTCCGAGCCCGGCAGGTCTCGCAGCGCGGCGGCGACTTGTTCTGCGAAGTCACCGAAAATCGGGTTCTGATTGCCGGCTCTGCGGTGAAGTATCTGGAAGGCGAGATTTTTATTTAAGAAGCGATGAAGAAGAGAAATAAGCACCCCCCCAGCCCCCAATAATGGGGGAGCCAGAGAAGGACCCGTAGGGGCGCACCCCCGCGTGCGCCCTCTTTCTTTATGTGCGCCCTTCTTGTAAAGCAGGCACGGAGAAGGGCAGGCACAGCAAGAAGGGCAGGCACAGCAAGAAAGGCAGGCACAGCAAGAAGGGCAGGCACGGGGGCCTGCCCCTACGGGGTCTTCTCTGGCTCCCCCACTATTGGGGGCTGGGGGTCCTAAACACTTTTCACTTATCTGCTTACTTAGCAGCAGTTCCAAACGTCTGGCGCAGATAGCTCAGGTAAACGTCGTCCTGGCACATAGTCTTGCCGGGGCTGTCACTGAGTTTTGCGACGGGGCGGCCATTGCAGCGAGTCATCTTGATGACGATGGACAGCGACTCAAAGCCCATGTCGTTGGTCAGGTTCGTGCCGATTCCAAAAGACGTGCGAATGCGGCCATCAAAATGCCGGGCAAGCTCCATTGCTTTCGGCACATCTAAGCTGTCGCTGAACACGGCGGACTTTGTTTTCGGGTCAATCCCCATCGCCTCGTAGTGCTGAATTAGTTTCTCGCCCCGCTCCACCGGGTCACCGGAGTCGTGCCTTGCGCCGTCGTAGGCTTTTGAGAAGAGCTTGTCGAAGTCGCGCAAAAATGCCTCCATGCCGACCACGTCGGACAGCGCGATCCCTAGATCTCCCCGGTACTCCTGCATCCAGGTATCCAGTGCAAACTTCTGAAACTCCGGCAGGGCGACCAGCGCCTGGCACGCCTGCAAGAACTCATGGGCCATTGTGCCGTAGGGCCGCAGGCCAAACTGCTTGGCAGCGGCCAAATTGCTGGTGCCGAGGAGCCGGGTTCCCAATACGTCTTTGAGGTGCGCGATGACCGTCTCCTGCCACTCCCGGCTGTACCGGCGGCGCGTCCCGAACTCGATCAAGTAGACCGCCGGCTCCGCGTTTTGCAGCAGCGCGGTTTTCGCTTCCAGCCGCGTCCGCCCCTCGGCAAGATTGGCGGCGTCGTCCGGCTGGGTGTGCCGGAAGTAGACCTGGTTGATAATCGCGAGCAGCGGCACTTCAAACAAGATTGTCTGGAACCAGCTTCCACAAATGCGGATCTGAAGCCGGTCTTCCGGCGCGGCTGAGGGGTCAACCGTGATCTCGACATTTTGCGGGCTGAGTGTCAGGTCCCGCAGGGCATCCAGGTACGACGGCTTCAAGTAGTAGATGCCGCGCAGGAAGCGCCGCTCGTCGTCAGTAAGGCGCAGGGCGCAGTACGCGGCCAGCTCTTCGCGGATCTCGCCGGCGTAGGGCGACAAGTCTACGCCCCGGCTGCGGCACCGGAACGCATATTCCACCTGCGCGTTCGGGAAATGGTTCCAAACGACTTCCTGCATCGTGAACTTGTAGAGGTCCGTATCCAGAAGCGAGTTGATGATCATAGAGTGCTTTCCAATTTCATGCGGTCATAGCTGCGGCGCAGCAGGGTCAGGGCGGGCGGAACGTCCTCGGCGGCATTCACCTCAAAGCTGACCCAGGCTGACTGCGGAAAGATATGGTGCGGCCTTGCTGCCTGAGCTTCAATAACTTCATTGCGAATGGCCCGCGTGAAGAGGATGTCCAGCAGGCCGTGACTGTGCAGGTGTCCGATCTCGCGGCGGCCCACCCGGAACTCAGTGCCGCCGTAGCGGTGGATGCAGGCCGAGACGCCGGGCCAGCACAAAACTTCATGTTCCAAAGTGTGCATGGCCCGCGCTTTTGCCGGATGCCGCACCAGCGTGTGGGCCAGCAGCACGGTATCCAGAAGCTGCGGCAGGACATAAACGCGGCGCAGCCAGGGGGTTTTCTCGGCGAACCAGGTTAACATAAGCATTGTTTTCAAGACCCTGCCCTGAACGGCAGGGCTTTAGAAATGCAAGCTCCCGCCTGCGCGGGCGAAGAGTTTCCGAGTCCGGTGCCCGCGAAGGCGGGGGATTGTTTTGTTAAAGCGCGGGGGTTCAGCCCCGTGTGCTGGCCTCGGACAAAGTTTTGATGTGGTCCATGACCCGCAGATGGACCTGACGGGCGATGCTGCTGGCCCAAAGATCGTAGTACCAGGAAGGATAGACATACAGTTCGTACCAGGACGTGCCGATCAGCGTCGTCGTGCCGTCGTGGTTGTCCCGCAGCAGGAACTGGCCGCGCCTGACGCGGGCATGGCCCAGGATCTCGGGGTCGCGCGGCTGGGCGGTCACGTCAAACGTCAGGCGGCGGCCGGGGTCCCAGGCCACGATTTTCTCCTGGAACACGCAGTGGCGGCTGAAGACACACTGGCGGGTCGCACCGACGCCCTGCCCCGTCACGGTCGCGTTTGTCGGGTATGGCAAGCCCAGCCGGAACAGCCAGTAGTTTGGCCTCTCGGGGATCAGGGGAACCGCCGCCAGATGAGACCAGACGAGGGCCGGCGGCGCATGGATCACAACCGTGTCGGTGATCGCGTTTTCGTAGTGGTGCGGCGACAGGACATCCGCCGTCAGCAGGGCCAGCGCCAGGGGGATCAGCGAAAAGTTCAGGCGATTGCTGTTGAAGCGAAACAGCCACCGGCCGGTGAGCGCCCCGGAAAAGACAAATGCAATGAGGAGCGGTGAAACAATCAGCAGGCAGATAACGCCTTCGCCCATGAACAGCCCGCCGCAGACGATGCCGCAGGCGCTGTTCAGAAGAGAATACAGAAAATACTCCATTGTCGTCAGCGTCAGGCTTTTCCAGAAAAAGGCGCTGACCAGCCCCATCACAAACGGCACCAGCACAAAGTCGGAGGAAACGAGAACGCCGCCGGCGTCCGAAGAGGCCGCCGTGTGAGACGCGCTGACAAGCAGGGTCAGGCCAATCAAAACAGCGGCGGACAGGTTTGCGGCCAGCAGTCCCCAGCCGATCCAGGCTCGGTTCCTGCGGGACTCCCGGCTGGTGCCGGTCCGGTCCACCGGCGGCGGCTTCCATTCGGGTGCCGCGATTACGATCGTCTGACAGTACGGGCACAGAATATCTTTTACTGCGATAGGCTGACCGCAATGCGGGCAGGTGCGCTCGGCAGGCTGCGCGGTATTCGCGTGTGCGGCATTGTCCATCGTCGTCTCACTTTCCTTGCTCAAAGCCGAGGAAGAGCAGCGCGGCACTAACCCAGAGGGCGCTGACCCCGCCAATCGCCAGCAGCAAGGAAGTTCCCGCACCGGGACGCGCTTTGCTGGCCGCAATCCCCTGCCAGACCGCAAGCGGCAGGAACACCACCGGCACGAAGACGCCCAGCACCAGCAGCCGCCAGCCCTGATGCAGCGCTTCCTCCGCTCCGCCGCTGAGGGTGACTGGGGCAGCCGGCTGTCCTTCCGGCGCGGGCGGCCAGGAAGCGCCAGGCTGAACCTCAAAAGACATGACAGAATGCCTCACGCCGCGCGGCTTTGCGTTACACCAAGAACTCAGCGGTTGTGGACAACCGCATTCCGCGAGCCGTCATTTCCGAGATAAAGCTGTCTTCGAATGCCTCGAAGCCGCCGACAGGGCTGACGGCGTCGCGCAGCAGCGCGATTTTGGAAAGTAGCCGGTCATCGCCAAGCTGATTTGCCAAGTCGCGCACGGTGTTGGCGACGCAGTGGCTTCCGGCTTCTCCCGCGACAGCCAGAATATCAGCCTGTTTTAGCGACTCGACCAATGCCGTGTTGACCTGGGTGCTGGGGTCGGCGGGGTCCGGGACATCGGCTTGAATGGCCGAGTAATGCTCCGTGTAGATATTACTGCCCTTCTGGACGTAGTCTACCACCGCGTACCGCTGCTCCCAGTCTTGCAGGGCATCAAACAGCACCGGCAGCACGTCATGCCCCTGGCTGCCAATCAGGCAGTGGGGCGGCCAGATGCACAGGGGGTAGCGCCCGTGCCGGGCCAGCGCCTGCACATACGCTTCGGCCCGCTGCCGCGCCTCCGGCTGCACGGCTGTCCACCGGCCCGCTTCCACATCTTCCGCGCTGATGATCGTGAACGGTGCCGGGTGACTGCCGTGCTCGTCCTGCCAGAAGATCGGATGCGCGATGTCTACGAAGTGATGCGAGTCGAGCGTGACATGGATTTGATCTAAACGCGGGGCCAGCCGCTCAATCATTTGAGCCAGCCGGGCCATGTCCTGATCGGCCCCGGCGACGGACAATGCGCCACTCGGGTCACAAAAATCAATCTGCGGATCAATTACAAGAAGCTGTACCTGCATTGCGTTCTCCTATTAGTGTAACTATAACACTAATATACCCGATTTCCACGAGTCTTATCCAGTTGAATAAATCTTGCGACGCTGTCACTCTCATTGGAGCCAATTATGACGCTGGCGTGGCGCTTGAGTTCCTCTGTGGCGTTGCTAACAGCGACGGCGCGGTCCGCCGTTTGGAACATTTTGATGTCGTTGCTTTGATCCCCGAACACGACGATCTCGCTTCCAGTCAATCCATAACGCTGAGCCAGCAGGCGTATTGCCTGATCTTTTGTCGCCCGGCAGTCGTGCACGGTCAGCCAGTACCAGCCGGGCGAGTATAAGTTCTCGAAGAGGTGCGTCTCAACCGCGTCGCCGTGCGCCTGCAAAACTGCGGCCTGGAGCTGGGCCAGGGGCTGCTCTTCAGCAACCACTGTCAGGCACACGACTTTCTCCCGCAAGGACGCGGTCAGGTCTTCGGCCACTCCCTGCCAGCGGCGGTCACAGTGCCGACGCCGGTCCTCCAAGTACCAGTGCATCCCGGCGTTTGTGGCGGCAGCATAATGAACACGGTCCTCGGTGCCGTCAAAGCTGGACACGAACGGGATCATATTATGTCGAAGCACCCGCGCGTAAACGTCCTCTGTAATAGATGGACTCAAAGCATTGATCGTCTCGTGTCGGCCCGTGGCAAGGTCGGACAGAAACGCGCCGTTGAACTCGATCACCGGCAGCCGGAGCGGCAGCCCGCGCAGCACGCCCTGCATCGAAATCACGCTGCGGGCGCTGGCAACCGTGAACAGCAGTCCCTCGGCCAGCATCTCGCGGAGCGCGGCTTCGCTGAAGTCTGAAAGCGAAGCATCGCTGCGGAGCAATGTGCCGTCGAGGTCCGAGACATAGAAACAGTTCATGCCTGCTCCGCCAGCGCCCGCAGCACCCGTCCGACCTGCGGGTCGCCGGCCAGCTCCGCCACCGGCACCCAGGCTACCCCTTGCAGGAGGCGATTGGCGGCGGGCAGGTACGCTTCTTCCGGGTCAACGCCCAGCACGGCTGCGTTTTGTTCCCGCCCCGCGAGTTCAACTAAAAAGCAGTATTCGGGGCTGATCCGGCCGCCGTGACCGTAGACGCCCTCCCAGAGGAGGCGCACGGCCCGCACCCGCAGGCCCGTTTCCTCGAAGACCTCGCGTTCGGCGGCTTCAGCGAATGTTTCTCCCGCTTCCACACCGCCGCCGGGCAGGGTCCAGTAGGAGCGCGTCGGCTCGGCATGGCGCACCATTAAAATCACCTCGTTATGGATCAAAGCGCCGCAGGCGCGAGGTCGAGTCACTTAAGAATGCCCTCGACCAAGTCCAAGTAGCGCGGCAGGCAGACCGCAACGTGGGGCGACAGGTCCAGTCCCTGCTCACGGGCGGCTTCCGTCAACTGCGCCGTTTTATCGTTTAAGCCGCGCAGGCACGCAACTTTGCCTAAAGGGCTTTCCGGCACGATCCAGTCGGACTCTTGCAGGTATCCCAGCAGGCCGAGCAGTTCTGCCGCGTCTTCGAGATCGGGACGCGGATAAACCAGCAAACTCATGTCCGATTCAAGGTCACGCGCCAGCTTTTTGGCTGTGATGGACAGCATGAACCAGGCAAAGCCAATGCCGCTGTCAATGCGCTCCTGCTCCGGCGTGAAGTCAGCCGCAAGCGGAGCAGGATTTTGGGTGGGCAAGTGGGGTAATGGTGTGTACGGCGCGTCAAGCCGGTTGAACAGGACGGCTTGCTTCGGCACCTCGAACTCCGCCGACTGCGGCTGCCAATAGCAGTCTATTTGCAGCAGGCCGTGACGCCCGGCGTTCAGGGAGCTAAAATAGCCTCCGCCCGGTAGCGCAAACTCGTGGTTCTCTGCGCCGGTGAGGAAGCTGCCCGTCGTTTGCTGAAAGTCCAGGAGGCTCGCCCCGATCTCGCCCGCAGCCTCGTCGGCGACGATCAGCCACGGGTCCAAATCGCTCAGGTCGTCCGCCTCGCCGCGCCCGAACGACCTCCAAAGCCAGGCGGCGCGGACGCGCGGGTCAGCCTGAAGTGTCTCGGTCAGGGACGCCAGCAGCGTGCCCCGGTCCGCACGGTGTTCCCGCAGCGCGGCGGCGACTTCGGGAATTGTTTGATTTTCGGCAAAGACAGGCGAGCTTGACATAGAGTGTTCTATTCGACGCCGCCTCGCCTAATCCTGCTTGGGTCTCAGTCGGCTCTTCTGCTGGTATACTCTCGCGCATGAGCACACCCAAACACATTGTCGCCGTCGCAGGGCTTGTCACGAATGCTGATAGGCGCGTGTTGATGGTCCTCAGCCCGCGCCGCGACTGGGAGTTTCTCGGCGGCCAGGTGGAGGAAGGCGAAACTCTGACGGCGGCGCTGGAACGCGAAGTGCGGGAAGAGACGGGTGCTCAAATCGCTGTGGGCCAACTTGCCGGCGTCTACTCCAACGTCCAATCCCACATCGTCATGCTGGATTTTCGGTGTGACTATCTCGGCGGCGAGTTGACGCCAAGCGAGGAAAGCCCGCAAGTAGAATGGGTCGAGCCGGCCGAGGCGCTGACCCGCATCATCCGCCCCGTTATCCGCGAACGCCTGCGGGACATGCTGGAGTTTGACGGGCGCGTCGTGTACCGGGCTTATACGTTTGACGCAATTTCGGTACACACGCCCTATGTAGTGCATGAGGAACGGTACATCTAGGAGACTGTATAGAAAGTCTTCACGGGGCTAAACCCCCGTGCTTCGGGAAAGCAACTCCCCGCCTTCGCGGGCATAAGAGCGGACCACGAAAAATTCTTCTTCGCTCATGCTTGCTTCTTCGCCCGCGAAGGCGGGGGCTTGCACTCTTAAAGCCCTGCCGTTCAGGGCAGGCAATGTTCAGGGCAGGCAATGTTCAGGGCAGGCAATGTTCAGGGCAGGCAATGCTTTCTATACAGTCTCTCAGAAGGGCACCTCTGGGCCGCTTTAGCCCATAGTCAGGATTGGCAGCTTTGCCGCACTGCCCACTGCTGGCTACCGTGCGCCAGTCGCGTTTCGGCTTCATCTGGCTTAAGCCAGAGCAGCGTGTGGTCGGGTTCGGTCGCCGCGCCGCCCGTACCTGTCACCGTAGCTGCGAAGAAGACGCAGTCCTTGCGGATGGCGAACTCATGGCCGGGCGTATCCCGGTACTCTGCGGCCTCGCCGAGCCGCCTGCCAACAGTGATGCGGAAGCCGCATTCTTCCTGCACTTCCCGGAGGAGCGTTTCTTCCGGCGTTTCGCTGTCTTCACTGCCGCCGCCCGGCAGGAAGCAGCCGCGCGGCGTTTCCATGACGGCAATGCGGCCACTGTCGTCAAAGATCAGGCCGTAGGCTCCGGGGCGCGGCACATAAACTTTGCCCGGCGTTCTGCCGCCAAACTCTGGGACACTCGCTTGCGTGTGCTCTGCCATGCGTTAGCCCTCTCCGATAAACAGCCCGGTAATCTTGTCAATGCGAAATGCACCGGTGCGGCTGATTTCTGTGCTAATCGCGGCTTGCAGACGGCACAGCGTTTTGTCCGTCAGGCCGGCGATGCTGGTCCCAGAAGAAATATAGTCGATCAGCGGCTGCGCCTCCGTGACAACCAGCGTTTCTTCCTGACGGCGCACTGACAGCTTAGGGAACCACGCCCGCAGCTCAGCCTCACCGTTTTCCAGAAAGAAGTAGTTGGGAGCCTGGCTGAACGCGCCGAAATCGCTGGTGAAGCCACAGTTTTGTTCTAAATCGGCGGCTTGCTTCATGTTATCCCGGCTCATAGTGGCCGCATAGAAGCGGCCTCGCGGCTTCAAGACGCGCCGGACTTCCACATAGGTCTTCTGCCGGTCAGGGACATGGTACAGCATGTGGTTTGCGATGACCGCGTCAAAGCTATCGTCCGCAAATGGCAGCGCCTGCGCGTCAAGCTGACCGAAGGTGAATGGGTAGCCGCTCGGCATTAGGTTCCGCCGCGCCTGCTCCGCCATCCCGAGCGAGAAGTCAGAAAGCGTCACCTGCCAGCCCGGCGGCAGGCGCTGTAGGTTCTGGCTCCAGAGCAGCCCCGGCCCGCAGCCCAGTTCCAGCACGCGGGCATTCGGGGGCAAGTCAAGCTGCTCGAACACCCACGGGTGCCAGCCGATCTTTGCCGTGCCGAACCGCTGATGCAGCGCAATCCGGGCGTTTAGGTTACCGGCGTCTTGATACTGCTCGCCGCGCAGGTAGCTCTGGTCCGTCGCTCTTGACATAGTTTAGCCTTCCATGAAAAATCGTTCAGCATTTTCGCGCACGACTCGCAGACCAAGCCGTTCATACAGCCGCCGCGCGTCGGGGTTGCTTTTCAAGACGTTCAGCGTGAGCGGCAGGCCGCTGGTCCGTGCTTCGGCGAGGAGGCTTTGTACAATGGCGCTGCCGATGCCCCGGTTCTGGAACCCTGGGAGCAGGTAGATGTTGGACAGAAACAAGCCGCCGTCCGAGGGCCGAAGCCCTGCCAACAAGCCGCCCGCGTTTTGGCCGTCTACGGTGATAACCCGCCATTGGGAAGCGTCGAAGCTGCCCCGAAACCGCTGTGCCTGCCAGTCCTCGTCCCAGCCCCATATCGCATGGACATAGCCCTGCATCGTCTCTTTTGCCAGACGCCATAGGAAGTCGTAATCTGCGTCAGTGGCAGGTCGGAGGTCGAAGCGCAGATTGACTGGCCGCTCGAACAGCGCCGCCTTCCAGCCGTGCTTCGAGGCTTCGCCTTGCAACGTGAAGCCGGCCCGCGTATAGTAGTCCCGCAGGGCCGGGTTCTCTGCCATGCAGTCCAGGCGCAGAAACTTTCGGCCTGCAACTCTCACCTGCTCTGCCGCCCAGTCCAGCAGGGCCAGCCCGATGCTGTTCCCCGCGCAGGCACGTTCCACAGCCAGCGTATGCACATATCCCGCATCGTCAGGCCGAGTGCCCCAAAGATCGTCCGTCCACTGAAGCCGCAGCGTGGCGATAGTTTTGTCGTTCAGCTTCGCGGCATAGACTTCGCCGCGCTCGATTGCCATTAGGCTCCGTTCGCGCGAGAAACGCCCCGGTGCCCACTGGTCAATTCCGCGTGCAGTCAGCCATGCCCCTGCCCCATTCAGAACTGCCAGCACGCCGTCAGCGTCTTCGACTTGGGCTTTATTGACAGTGATTGGTCCAAGAGATGTAGAAATTCTTGTCATAGATTGCTTGCTTATTATACCAAACTCCTGCGACCAAAGTGGGAAGGGAAAATAAATGCGAAATAATTCGCACAAAGGCTTGACATTCGGGCAGATATATGCGAAGATATTCGCATAGGGAATACCAATATGCCGAAGCCACTGACACATAGCCTGAGCCGGCGCGAACGGCAGATCATGGACGCGGTTTATGCACTGGGCCAGGCGTCCGCCGTGCAGGTGCTGGAAACGCTGCCGGACCCGCCGGGATTGTCGTCGGTCCGCAAGCTCATTTTAATTCTGGAAGAAAAAGGCCACCTGCGGCATGTTCAGGAAGGCCAGCATTATGTATATCTGCCGACCCATCCGCGCCAGGCCGCCGCGAAGTCCGCGATGAAGCAGGTGCTTCAGACGTTTTTTGGCGGCAATGTAGAGACGGCAGTGGCGACGCTGCTGTCTGAAGCCGAAACAGAGCTGTCCGATGCTCAGGCCGCGCGGCTGTCGGCGCTGATTGAGAACGCTAAAGGCACAGAAACCGTGCCGCCTGCGACGGAAGGAGACTAGCGATGCTTGCCGATAGGTTTGTATTTGTTCTTGGAGACGCGGCCGTCAAGGCCGCTCTGCTGCTGACGCTGGCTGCTGTCCTCGTGCTCTGCTCGCGCCGCGCGTCGGCGTCTTTCCGGCATCTGGTCTGGGCGCTCGGCCTCGGCGGTGCACTGTTTCTGCCCCTTCTTTCCTGCAATCTTCCCCACTGGCGCGTCTTTGTGGCGGCTGCACCTGCGCCCGTACATTCCGCGCTGGTACTCGCGCCGCCCGTCACCCAAGCCGCCCCGAAGATGGCAGCGGCTCCGAAAGCACCCGTGAGTCAGGCCGCGGCCACTTCGGAGGCCATGCCCGGCGCGTCTGCCCTGCCGCTTCCCGCAGACGCTCCCCAACCCGCTCCCGCCGCCGTCCCGTCCCACGCCGTGGCGGAGATTTCGTGGCTTGTGCTGGTCATTTTCGTGTGGCTCATCGGCACGCTGCTTATGCTGGCTCAGCTTGCGCGAGGACTGGCTGCGCTTCGGGAAGTCTCGCGCGGCAGTGTTCTTGTCATGGATGGCCCACTTGGCGAGGCGGCGCAGGCGGCAGCGCTGTCTCTGCAAGTCACGCAGGCAATAGAGGTACGTCAGGCAGTGTCTGGCAGTCAAGTCACAGTGCCACTGACTTATGGTGCGCGGCGGCCTGTGGTTGTCCTGCCGGCGGGGGCAAACCAGTGGCCGATGCCGCGCCTTAACGCGGCCCTGCTGCACGAGATGGCGCATGTGAAGCGCCGGGACTGGGCGCTGCAGATGCTGAGTCAGGTTGCCGGCGCGTTGTACTGGTTCCACCCGCTTGTCTGGGTGGCACGGTCGCAGATGCGGACCGAAAGCGAGGCGGCGTGTGATGATCTCGTGCTGGCGGCGGGAGTGCCGGCCCCGGACTATGCGCGTCACCTGCTGGACGTGGCCTTGTCGGTGCGGGACCTGCGGCGTCTACGCTCCGGCGCAGTGGCAATGGCACAAAGTCCGAAAGTCGAGGGACGCCTGCGGGCGGTGCTTGCTTCGGGCTTGTCCCGGCGTCCGGTGGCCCGGCGGGCGGCTGCGGGCGTTCTGGTCACTGGTCTGCTGCTGCTGGTGCCTTTAGCAGCCCTGCGGCTGGTCGCGCAGGTGAAACAAACTCCCGTGCCTGCCGCCGATGCGCTTCAGCTTCACGGCGACTTCACCCTGCGTTATGCTGTCACAATCAAGGACATGACGCCGGTTGCGGCGCAGCTTCGCGAGTATCAGCAGATTCGCGCGGAGTACGCCGCGCTGCTGAAGCAAGACCCCTACTTCCAGCCCGTGCCTGCCGAGTATTACGCCCCGTTCTCCTACTTTCAGGAGCGGCAGCCAAGAACGCGCCATGTCGTTCTCACTGTGTCATCCCACAACGGGCAACTGCTGTGGCGAAGCGAAGAAGGCGGCGACACTTTCGCGGTTGTTTACAATGGGAAGAATGGAACTCAGCTCTTCAGTAATGGAGAAGCGGGTAGAATTGAACCCGGCTTTAAGTTCAGCTACATGAATAACTGCCCGCTGCCTGCTGTGGGTCTGCCGGATATTCCGCTGCTCAAAGGGGCAACCCTGCTCAGCACACCCGGTACACAGCAGACGTGGCAGGGTCAATGCCCGCTCGTGAGCCTGGAGCAGCAGGGCGAAGTTTCTTATACGGACGCCGTCGCCCATGTTACCCAAGACGGCGGAGCCTGGAAGATGCTGGACATAGACAGCTTGGATCAGCGCCTGGAGTTTTTGCAGCACCAGAAGTTTCAAGGCCTCTGGATCGCGTCGCACATGACCTTGACCAAGTACGCAGATGACACCGAGGGGTCCTTGCCCTTTTCTTCCCTGGCAGACCTGATTACGTACTACGACGCTCACCGAACCCCGACCAGAATCTGCGAGTACCGCTTGCTGTCTGCGAGCGCGACGCCACTGGATTTAAGCGCAGCGGGAATGTACCTTGTCAGCGCCGCCCCGCATGGCCCAGTTGACCCGGCAGCCTTGCAGGTCCAAGCGCTTGACGGTTCTGACGTACAGGAAGCGCTGCATCTGCGCTTCCACTTGCAGCCCTGGGCCGGCAGCCACCGGGACCTGCTTCAGCAGATGGCCCTGGGACAGCGCGGAGCCGCTGCCAACATCGCCGCCGCGCTGGCGGCCCTGCCGTTCCCGCTCTGGTCAGGCGACCCGCGCTCGAACCATGTGTGGGATGGAGACCCGCGTGTGGGCCACGCTGGGCAGCCGCCGCAGCTTGCGGCGCTGCGTCTAGCCGGTCCAGTCTCAGCGTCCCGTGATTTCGTGGTGGCCCGCTCGCGCATTGCCGATGCCCGCTCGCATGTCCCCCATGTCGTCTTGTGGGCCAGTGGCCGCCTCACGATGACCACGGCGGGCGTAGGACCTGAAACTGGCATTATTGAGCAGGATGTCACGCCGCCATTTCTTGCTGACAGCGTGAGCAATACTCCAGAGGACGCCGCTCGAGCCAGATGGTCCGGTACTCCCCCGGTCGTGGCACCCATGCTCAAACCTGCCGTTGGCTTCCGGCGCTACACGAGTCAACCCCTGCCGGATGGCTCGCGGTACACGTTTCTGTATCCATCTTACTTTGCCCATGTTCAGCCGGGCTGTTTAGACGGGCCGTACCAGTTTGGGACGGTCCGTATTGACTGTATCGGAACGCAGCCTGTGCCGTGGATCGCGCACTCGGGTCAGCAGCCGATTTCGTACTACCAGCACAACAGTTCCGGTGTATTCTGGCTGGCTCCACACGAAGAGTTCTGCTCTGTTATTGTGGGACGTGCTAGGGATGTTATGTTTCCACCAGGCAAACAATTTCTTCGCAGGGACAACCGCTGGATAGGACAGAATGGCAGCCATCACGATTTCTCGATTACGGACGCGCGGAGCCACTATGCCTTTGAGCTAATCCACGAGGATCGCTATACCCCGGCCCTGTTCAAGCAGACTGATCCAGTGATTGACGGCAGTTTTCGCATCTTGCCTGCTGAACATCGGCCCTGACGGGGTTGTCACTGAGTTGGCGCGGCGGGACTGCTGGCAGGCGCGGCAATGCTGTCCGCCGGTGCGGCAGTTTCGGTCGGCAGGTTGATGATCGCGCCGCTGGGGACGCCGACGATCTCGATGTCTTTGATGTGGCGGAACTTGACTAGGCGCGGGGTCAAAGACGCGGCCCGGAGATGGGCGGCTTCGGCCTGGGCCTGCGCGGCCAGAATGGCCCGCTGGTTGGTGATGGCGTTAAGCTGCATGTTGAGCGTCGAGAGGCGCAGGTTTTGCTGGGCCTCCAAACGGGTCCGCAGGGTTGCGACCGTGGCGTCGTCCGGGTAGATGGCGCGGATCCGCACCTCGTCAATGACAATGGAGTCCGGATTGAATTCGGTGTTCAGCTTTTGGAACGCATACGCGGCGGCGGCTTTTTTGCCGTCACCGCTCATCGTGTCGGCGGTGTTTTTGAGGCCGAACGCATCCACAATCGCCTGCCGAAACGCGGGCCGAAGCTGCTTTTCCTCAAAGTCGTTGAAGTCGGTGAACTGGGTCCGGTACTTGTTGTACAGGCTGACAATCTGTCCTTCGTGCTGGGGATCAAAGTTGATATGGTAGGAGATGGAACAGTCCACATGCAGGGTGTTTGAGCTGAGGGTATTAACCATGACGCTGTCATCGCCCTGGTGCGCCCCTTCGGTCTGGTCCTTGACCATGGTATAAGTCCGCATGTGGGTCGGGATTTCAATGATCTCGTTGCCGGAAAACGGCGGCTGCGGATTAAAGCCGGCATGGCGCACGCGCGGGTCCACCTGGCCGTTGTAGTGGTTGATGATAAGCGCAACATTGCCGGGCTTGACGATGACGCCGTTGCCGCCGCGCCCCACGCCGCAGCCGGTCATTGCAAGTGAAGCCGCGCCAAGCGCGGTAATAGTCAGAAGCAGAGATCGCGTTTTCATGGTTTTATCTCTCTACGAAAGGAAACAGAGGCGTACAAAACACCAAGTCAGATACAGAAGACCAATAATTGCTCCTACCAACGCTACGGTTCTTCCCATAGCGTAATGCCGGTTGACTGCCGGATTTGGGTTCAGCCTCCAAAAGAAGTGGAAATGTAATGCGAGCGCCAGGAGCAGCGCCGTCATACCGAGCGCAGCAGCATCGGTTCCGAAAAGGACGGTTCCACTCCTATCGTGCAAATCTGCCCGGCGGCCAATAATCCAGAACAAAGCAATCCCGGCGACAGGAAGCGGCGCGGCGACCCCATACGCCCACATCTCCCATTTATCGTCTGCGTCGTTCCCAAGCCAATTTGTCATCGTTGTTGCCTACAAATAGTTTTCGCGGCTACTTGCTGAGAAGCCCCATCAAGTCTTTGGAGGGCAGATACAGCTTCTTCACCTGCCCAAGCTCCTGGTCCTGGACGTACAAATCGGTGAGCGTGCTGTTCTGGAGCTGGTTGATCTTTGCGTCCGTGCGTGCCTGCTGCAGCAGCGTTTCATTGTCAATCTTCTGCTGCTGCAAGGCAAGCTGGGCATTGGAGATCTGCTGCTGCATGGCGAGTGTGGACGACAAGAGCTTTTTGGTTTCCTCGTCCTGCTCGACGCCTCGGACCATGAAATTTGAAAAGATAATCCCCTGCGGCTGCCATTCATCGTTCAAAAGCTTCAAGGCCTGCTGCTCCGTTTCCTGCTTGCCGGCGGTGGTCAGCGCCTTCATCGTGTCCATGTCGCCCATCGAGTAGTTGACGGCTTCTTTCACGGCAGGCTCAAGCTGGATTGCCTCGAACTCGTCCAAATGCTCAAACTGCTCGTGAAACTTGCGCCAGAGATCATCGGCTTTGTCCGGGTCAATATGGTACTGGCAGCTTACGTCCACCGTGAGCATGTTAGTGGGCGTGTTGACCTGGACCGCACGCGGCGAGACAGCGCCCTGCGCGTCTTTGTCGGAATTGGTCAGCGAGATCGTGCGCTGCATGGTCGGCACTTCAATCACCGTTTCCCAGGGGCCGTTGTAATGGGTCCCTGCCGACATATACTTCGGCTCCAGGTCGCCGGTGTAGGTATCCAGCACCAGCCCGATATTGCCCGGCTCGATGTGGGTCGGCCCGGCGACGTGGCCTCCCGCCGACAGGGAAAAGATCGAAAACCCGGCAATGACCGCGAGGCCGATGCCGACGAAGGCAATTCCTTTGGTGCGTTTAGACGTTCCCGTAGTGCGTTTCGGCATTTTTGTCTCCTCTCTTACTTCGCCTGCTGCTGCTCAAACTGCGCCTCAGTCAGCACGAGAGACGACAGGTGGCAGTCCGGGCATCCCATTTCAGTCAGCGGCCCCTCAAAGTGTTTGCCGCAGCCGAGGCAGACCAGCCCCGTTCCGGCTTCGTACTTGCGGGCTTCTTCCCGCGCTGCCGCCGCTTCCTCGCGAGCGCAGGCTTCTTTTCGTTTGGCGTCGGCCCGGTCTTTGCGGCTGCTTTGCAGAAACAGGGCCAGCAAGCCGCCGCCAGCGACGACAAACACAAGAACAAAATCACCAATCATCCGAAGCCCCTTCTAAGATTGTGTTCTATCAACTAGGACACGGCAGGAACGGAAAGGTTGCAGAGGGGTAGGCCCAGTGCCCGGCAGGCCCACGGGAGCGCAGACTGAAGCTGCCTCAGATTGAGAGATTGGAGGCGTGATCCCAGCGCATGGGAACCGGCCTGCGCGGCCCAGAACCCGCTGAGTGCCGCTGCCATTTCCGACGCATCCGGCAGCCAAGTTTCCGGCAAGGGGCCGCCTTCGGCATGGAGGCTGGGCAGCCAGGAAGCAAGGTCAAACTGCCCGTTGCCGGCGCAGGCCCAGTTCCAGTCTACCAAAATCGCTCGGCCCCGAGCAAAACAGATGTTGTCGCTGCGGAGGTCCAGATGCAGGAAGTCACTCCCCGCCAGCACGGCAGACGCTTCCGCCGCTTGCAGAGTCGGCAGGGAGACGGCAAGCCAAGCCGGGGAGCAGAGGCCGAGCGCGAGGAACGCAGCCGGGTTTGCAGCCACTTTGCGCCAGCCGGAAAAATCCTCGCGGTAGGTTTCTAGGAGCGACATGCCGGGCATCAGCGGCATCGCCCGCAGGCGTGATAGCGTCTCGCTAACCTGCCCGATCTGCTCCGGCGTCCAGGGCGGAGGCCAGTGGGCATCGCTCAAGTCTTCCAGAAGTAAAACCGGCAGCGAGCCGTCATCATCCCAAGCCTGAACCGCTGGCAGAAAGTCCGCGCCGTAGCTATTCAGATGACAATAAACGACGTACTCGGTCCGCAGCCAGTCCGCCGTCTGTTGACTTGTCGCCGCTTTCACAAAGGCAGTTCGGCCGTCAGCGAACGCGGCGATGCCGCGCAGGGCCGACGTGTAGCCGCCGAGCGCGGGCTGAAAACGTACAAGCGGCGTCTGCATCCGCTCGCTGACCCGCCGCATTAACTCTGCATTTTGTTCGCTGCTCATACGACTATGATACACCCGTGCTGGACATTTTGCCGCACAAGCTCTATAATAAGGCTTGAAAACACATAAAAACGCGAAGGCGCAAGAAGCGGATGCTGAGAACACCCGGCGCTGGAGGTTTGCGGCGCTGTCTCAGGGCCAGGCTCGTCAGCGGACTTTTAACGACAACTATCTACTGATCTCGGTGCAAGACCCGGACGAGCCGCTCATCGAGCTGCCGCAGCCGCCCGAGTACCGGGGCATTTTGCGCTTGCACGCCAACATCGAAAGCCGGCAAAATGGGATGGTCCTGTTTAGCCGCGACCAAGCGCACCAGATTTTAGACTTTGTTGAGGAGCATCGCGGCGAGGCGGCGCTGATCGCCTGTCACTGCAAGATGGGAATGTGCCGCAGCCCGGCAATCACAGCCGCATTGGCCGCTATCATGGGACAGGAAACCAAGTTTCTGTCCGATAACCGGGGCAGGCCGAAGTACCGTCCGAACCGCTCTGTCTACGAGACGCTTCTTCAGGAAGGACGCCGGCACCCGCTCAGCGAGTCGTTCTAAGCAATTATTCCAGCGCTAAACACGCCTGCGCCGCCAGCCAGAAGAGCTTTTCGCGGCCCGTCAAGTGGTTGTTCCAGTCCCGGTGGTCCCAGACATCCCCGCCGAGATCGTCGCCGCCATAGAGAAGCTGCCCGAACTCGACCTGCCGAAACTGAGCCACGGCGAAGAACGCCGCCGCTTCCATTTCCACGCACAGGCAGCCTTCTTCTTTGCGCTTCTGCACTTTGAGGGGAGTTTCGCGGTAGAGGGCGTCCGTGGTCCAGGTCTTGACCGGCAAAAAGTCTATCGCCTGCGCCGTCAGGACTTGCTCAATCGCGGCGACTGCCTCTGCACCCGCCGTCACTTCGCGGGCGGGCGGCAGGTAGTGGTAAGAAGTCCCCTCGTCACGCACGGCAGAGTGCGGAACCAGAATATGGCCCATCGCGACCGCGCTGTCCAGCACGCCGCAGCCGCCGCAGGCAATGAACTTCGTGCCGCCAAGCGCGATCACTTCTTCCAGCAAGCCCGCCGCCAGCGGCGCTCCGATGCCGGGATGGAAGACGGCGAGACGCCGCCCCTGCATCTCCATCTCATAGACTGGATGCAGGCCGATCTCGCTCCGCAGATTATGCAGCAGCGTCGCGCCATGGTGGTGCTGGAGTTTCGTGATCACGTCCTGGAAGAAGCAGACGACGGCGTGTTTGGGCATATCCTGCTTAACGGGAACCCGCGCCGGCTCGATCAGCGCGGTACGGGTGGGGTCAAACTCTAAGATGGGATAGTCGTGGGTCAAGGCAAGCCGTTCTTTTCTGCCGTCTTCTCTTCCGTGAGTTCCACCCGCATCAGCGTCTGGTTGCCGTCGTGGAAGCTCTTCATCCCCAATGGGAACGCATAGGCTTCCAGCATCATATCTATCGCAAGCTGGTCATTCGCGGCGAGGTGACGGCGCAGGGCGCTGATGTAGTCAAAAGACTGGCGCTGACGCTGGCGCATGTCGCTTTGGTCGGTGGCGACTTGCCCGTGTCCCGGCACGAGAACGCGGACAGAATTCTGCTCTAAGATGTGGTCCAGCTTTCCTAAAGTCGCTTCGTAGGCGGTGCTGCTCTGGTAGATGTAGGGAAACTCGATGTTTGAAAAGTAGTCGCCCGCCAGCAGAATACCCTGCGGCTCAACCACCGTCAGCAGGCCATCAGGATTGTGTCCCGGCGCTTTGTAGAACGTCAGGCTTGACGTACCGAGAGCAAGCGTCTGTCCGTCGTGGTCTGCCGCGACGGTGATTTCGGGATAAACAATCTCGTGAGGCCGCTGAACATAATACTCACTGTCCCAGGCCAGAACGGCGTTCACGCTCCGCTGCGGATTCGGGCTGTCCACAAACTCCCGGCTGGCAATCGTGATCGCGTCGGGGAATGCTCCGCAACCGAGAATATGGTCAAAGTCCGAGTGCGTGAACAGCAGGTACAGCGGACGATCGCCACGAATAGTGCGGACGTAGGCGGCGATTTCTTCCACCTCCTGCGGCAGCCAGGTCGGGTCTACAACTAAAACGAAGCCGTCGCCTTCCACGACCGCAGAGTTGGTCTGGAAAAGCGCACTTTGGAACACGGTCAGCGAGTCGCGTTGGAAAATAATCATGGCGTCTTGCTCCTATTGTACCAGCACACTCTTTGTTTTCTCACCAGATGAGAATAATCCAACATCAGGCGCGATTGTTCCCGAAATTGTTCTCTTTGCACCTCTACGCTGCGGTACACTCACCCACAATCATAGACCCACCCGGAGACGCAGTATGCTCAACCTCAATCCTTTCAAGCTAGGCCCCCATGCCAGCTCTCGTTTGTTCTACCGCGACGGTTCCTCAGACAAAGAATATCACGCGGCCATCAACGCCGTAGACGGCGGGTACACCGTCACTTTTGCCTTTGGGCGGCGCGGCAGTGCGCTCACGGCAGGCACCAAGACCAGCAGCCCCGTAACGCTGGAAAAAGCACAACAGATTTATGACAAGCTGCTGGCCGAGAAGACCGCCAAAGGCTACACGCCTGCCGGTGCCGGTACGCCGTTCGCGGCCACGGACAATGAGAGCCGCGTGTCGGGGCTGGTGCCTCAGCTCTTGAACTCGGTTGATGAGGAGGCTGCTCAGGCGCTTTTGGCCGACGAGGCGTGGTGCCTCCAGGAAAAGTTCGACGGCAAGCGCATTATGGTGAGTGTCAAGGACGGCAAGGTCGAAGGCTCCAACCGTAAAGGCCTGTGTGTGTCAATGCCTCAAGAGGTGGTTGACTCAATGGTACACCTGCCGGGCTGCGAACTGGACGGCGAGCTTTTGGGCGAAAAATACGTTGTGTTCGACGTGCTGAAGCTCGACGCTCACGATCTGCGTTCTTCTTCTTACCGCACTCGTTATGAAGTGCTCCGGGATTTGCTCCGCCCGAAGCTCATTGGGCCATGCGTCTGCGTCGCCGAAACTGCCTGGGACACGGCGGGCAAGCAAGCCCTCTATGACAGAATCGCGGCGGCGGGCGGCGAAGGCGTCGTGTTCAAGAAGATCAACAGCCACAGCGTCGCCGGGCGGCCCGCCTCGGGCGGCTCGCAGGTGAAGTACAAGTTTTACGCGACTTGCACCTGCCTGGTCACGGCCCAAAACGACCAGCGCAGCGTAAAGCTGTCGCTGCGGGACGCGGCGGGGGACGCCGTCGGGATCGGCAATGTCACGATCCCGGCCAACAAAGCCGTTCCGCCGGTAGGCGCACTGGTGGAGGTGCGCTATTTGTATGCCTACAAAGGCGGCTCTTTGTACCAGCCCGCATACCTCGGCGAGCGGGATGATTTAGACGAAACCGACTGCGATTTGGGGCAGCTTAAATATAAACTGGCTTAAGGCTGGGTATAGCCAGACTTAAAGGAGATACGCAATGAACTATCGAACACTGGGCCGCTCCGGCCTCAAAGTTTCCGAGATTTGCCTGGGAGCCTGGATTAACTTCGGCGGCAGGATGCGGGACGACGACACGTTTGCCGTGCTGGACGCCGCGGTTGACGCGGGCATCAATTTCTTTGACACCGCCGACGTCTACGCAGGCGGCAAAGCCGAGGAAGTCATGGGGCGCTGGATGCACGGCAAGGACCGCCGCCAGATTGTGCTGGCGACCAAGTGCCGGGGGCGGATGTGGGACGGCCCGAACGGCGAAGGCGCAAGCCGTAAGCATGTCTTTGCGGCGGTGGAAGACAGCCTGAGCCGGCTTGAGACCGACTACATTGACTTGTACCAGATCCACTGGCCCGACCCGGATACCGGGGCGGAAGAGACCGTCCGGGCGCTGGACGATTTAGTGTGCCAGGGCAAGATATTGTACTTCGGCTGGTCGAACCACGACGCGGGCCAGATTGAGGAGCGGGCGCAGGTCTCGGAGAAGCTCGGGCTGAACCGGGCTGTCTCTTTGCAGAACTACTACAATCTGCTGGGGCGGGACGACGAAAAAACCGTCACCCCGCGCTGCGAGGCGGAAGGCATCGGCCAGATCCCCTATTCGCCGCTCGCGCAGGGCCTGCTGTCGGACAAATATTTAAGCGGCCAGGCACCGGAAGGCAGCCGGGCGGCAGGCAACGCCGACTTCGAGGCACGGCTCCAGAAAGCGCTGCCGACACTTCAAGCGCTGGCCGCTTTTGCGGCAGAGCGGGAAGTGTCACTGTCCCAGATTGCGCTGGCCTGGCTGCTGCATCAACCGGCGATGACCGCGCCGATCATCGGCGCGACAAGCGCCGAGCAGGTACGGGAAAACGCAAAGTCTGTGGACATCAAGCTGTCCGCCGAAGACCTAAGCCGGATTGACGGTATTTTAGCGGCTTCGCCGGCAGCTTGACGGCATTTCTTTGGGGCGCGGCTGGCGAGGTGCAAGCCGTGCCCAAGCGCTGAGAAACTGTATAGAAACCAGAGACACGGGGCTGAACCCCCATGCTTTAGAAGAGCAAGTCCCCGCCTTCGCGGGCATAGAGTTTCGATTGTTCTTCGCCCACGAAGGTGGGGGCTTGAACTTCCAAAGCCCTGCCGTTCAGGGCAGGGATTGCTTTCTACACAATTTCTGAGCTAACTTGAAGGCCCGGCCAAGATCGCCAGACCGTTTGCCGCCCCGACGTTCTGCGGGTCAACGGCCAGGACAGAGCGCAGCTCGCGCTCCGCCGCGCCGCTGTCCCCGCTCAGCGCGAGGAAGTAGGCATGGATCAACAGGTACTCTTCCCGCTCATCCGGCGGCAGATTTAGTTGCGGGGCGTGGGTCAAGCCTTCGCCAGCGCGTTCAAGTAGCAGCTTTCCTTCCACAAGGCTGGGTGCCCCTTCTTCTTTGAGTGACAGCGCGGCCAGCAGCAGCAGATCGGTGGCGTCGCCGGGTTCCAGCACCTGCGCTTTTTCCACCTGGACTTTCGCCTGCGCCCAGTGGCTTTGTTTGGTCTCGGCCCAGGCTGCGATCAGGTGCAGGCGCGGCGTGTTACGCCTGCGGGCCTGGTTCAGGCAGAACGCCGCCAAAGCTTGATATTGACCCATAGACAGGATGTGCATCAGCATCTCCGCGGCGGCCTCCTGTTCCTGGCCCGACAAACCCTGACGCAGTACTGCTTCCGCCGGCGCAGTTTTGCGCTGGCTTTCAAACAGCAGAAAGCCGAGCGCGACATCCGCCTGGCGTGCCACCGGGCCGGTGCCCTGCGAAAGCCGCGTCAGCCGCTGAATCGCGTCCAGAGTGTCAGACCGAACGCCGGCGGGCATCGTGTGCCACGCCGCCAAGCTTGGGAAGGGCAGGTGCAGCTTGAAAAATCCTTCCGTAGACAGCTCGGTCCAGACCGGATAAGCGATGGCGTAAGGTTGAGGCAGAAGACGCGCAGCCTGCTGGAAGTCCGCAAGAACCGCCGGCGCAACAGCCCCAAACAGCGGTGTCTGCCCCGGATGCCGCAGTTCGTCCCGCAGAAACTGATGGTCGCCGTCAAAATCCCCGCGCAGGGCGTAGGCCATTCCCTGCTTCGGTGCAAGATTGACGGCCCGGTCATAATCTGTTTGGGCTTCTTGGTCCAGCCGCAGGGCCTGAGCAGCCGCGCCGGGGCGGGTGGTCCCGGCGGCTTTTGCCTGCGCGTCCTCTTCCTGCGCTTCTCCCAGCGCCGCCCAGAGCCGCCATGCCTGTGGGCGCATCCTCAAAGCCTGACTCAGTTTTCGTTTCGCATCCGGCCCTCGGCCTGCCTCTCCGAGAACGCGGCTTTCAGCCACAAGCGCCTGTTCGCGTTCTGCGCGGGGCAGGCTTCGGCTTGTCGCCTGCCGCGCGTAGAGGGCTGCGGCCTCTTTATCATCCTGCTTCTTTTGCGCGGCTTCGCCCAGAAAGTCATCGTACCGTCCTAGAAGCGCATAACTTGAAGCATCCCGCGCCTGCCCTGTCAGTGAGCGGCGCAGAAGCGCGGCGCGAGGCCGCGCTTCCGCCATTTCCGCGCCCAGCGCCATGTGAAAGCCACGGGCGGGAGAAAAATCAACGCCAATGGAGTTGCTCATCCGGCGAAAGAGGGAATGTGTCGGCAAGGGAAGCGCCTGCCGCAGACGCGCGGAAACGGCCGGGGAAAGCGCCGTGGGGGCGGCGGTGACTGCGGATTGTCCCCACGCACTCGGTGCCGTGCCAATTAGAACTGCGGCCAGTGCCGCCGCTGCCAAAAACGCTGCTTCCAAATGCCTCAATTTTCGTCTTCCTCCATTCTCGTTTCTTCAGCAGACAGCAGCAGCGCAGGAAAGTTTCGCCAAGAAATCGCCTCCAGTCATCGTGCTTTTCACCCGATACTAACGTTGAGGCAAGCCGATGGAACCAGAGGGTTTCTGCTGTCGTCAGGCAATTGCGAGAAAAAATTTCAGAATATCAGAGAGCGCAAAGATAATGGAGCAGGGTCAAGGGAACGTGGCACGCGATGCCGAAGAAGGCGGGCTGCTGGGCGCGGTCAGCGGCGCAGTAGTTGGAATGCTGGCAGGCGGCCCAGTGGGCGCAGTCGTCGGTGCAGTCGTAGGCGGGGCGGCGTCCGCAGCCGCCGTTGACTTTGTCGAGAAGCAGGACGCAGAGAAGCAGGGCGCAGGACAGCATGAGGAGGGAAGCGGGCCGGAAAAAGATGCCCCCGCTGCCGAGCTGCCTCCAGTCTGCGGGCGGCAAGTCCAGTCGGGGCTGCATGCTTACGAGCGCGGGTAAACAGTTCGGCTTCTGCTGCCGCCTCGCAGAAAGGCATTTGCCATGGATATATTAAGCTGGGACTATCCCACGCCAGACAATGACGATACCGAACCTAATCCCACAGACCTTAATCTCCCTGCTGCTGACCGCAAATACGATCTTTGGGAGCTGAACTGCTGCGTCGTGCGGGATGCGTACTATCAGGGCGATACAACTCTCTGGGACCGCGTTTTTGCCCATTGGGACAAGGTGATCCCACGCTAGATGCTTCTACACTAAACGTCCTGCCTCACGGCTCAGATAATGAGCATGACGCCGGAGCAATCCTTCTCCCGCCGGGAAGCGCCCAAACCAGTGCCGGGTGGAAACAACCATCAGGCCAATGACGATCAGCATCGAAGCCACGCCAACGATGAACGCCGTAATCAAGGCCATTCCGTAAACAATCCAGTGCAGGGCGACAGCCGGCATCTAGAAGCCCCTGCATTTACGCATGGGGAGTAATCACGAACAACGCCTTGACGGTTGGGCGCAGCAGAACAACGAAGGTGAACGCACCCAGGATTGTGCCGAGCGGCATAACGAAAGCGCAATTTAGCCCAGCAACGATAAGAACAAAAATGTAGTTCTTTCGCATTTTGAGACAATGCCCCGCGTAGGCCGTCAGCCCGCCGAGCGTCCATCCCCCGACAACCGCAACGATCCCCATCGTCAGGAAAATATAGCCCATAAAAGGCGGAAAGAATGGGTAGCTCGCTCCCGCAGGATACGGTGGGGATGATGGATACGGCGGAGCGGGCGGATAAGGCTGGGCGGACGGATAAGGCTGGGCGGACGGATATGCCTGCGGCGCGGGATAAGCGGAGACGGGCGGCATGAACACGCTCGGGTGATGAATCATCATCGCCCCCATGACAATGTGCATGATGAACAGACAGGAAAACAAGGCGGTGAGGCCGCCCATGATGTAATGGCAGAGCGTCAGCGTGTTCAGATGGTCGGCGTCAATGCGCTCCTGGCTCTGCGCCGCAGCGGGCGTCTGGTATCCCGGCGTGTCCATGATCGCTTCCCCCCTGTTCTTGCGAAAAGTGAAAGATTTCAGTGAAAGAGATTTAATCGAAGAAAGAGATTTAATCGAAGATGTGCGGCGCGAACCCGGAAAGGTTCTGCGTGATCGGCCCTGCCGACTCCCGAATGCCCATTCCGCGCGGCTGGCCTCCGACGACCCAGCTTCCGAGAACGACGTAGTTGCCGTCAAAGCTCGGAACGCGGCAGCGCTGCTGGTACACCTTTGGATAATTCCCGTACTGCCCCTGTGTCGTAATGTCTCGGGCCAGCGTGTGCAGGGTGACGTTCGCGCCTTCGCGCCCGATGACCGGCTTTGCGACGTACTCGGTCATCCCGCGAGGACTGCCCGCATAGGCCGCCACGAGGTTCGGGTGGTTCGGGAACATCTCCCAGAGCACCGGAAGAAGTCCTTTGCTGGACAGCGCGAACTTCCACAGCGGCTCGATCCACTGCACGTCCGGGTAGATATCCAGCGCGTACTGCCCGAACGGGTCTTTAAGCAGCCACTCCCACGGGTACAGCTTGAAGACTGAGCGCATTTCGGCATTTTCGGTGTCTACGAAGACGCGCTTTGCCGTGTCCCAGCCGATGTCACGCATGAAGACTTCGGCAGTTTGGACGCCTGCTTCCTCGGCGGTATCCCGGAGGAGGCGGATTGTCATCCAGTCTTCGTCGTTCGGGGACGTCACAAAATGAACGGTATCTGAGCGCAGTTGATTTGCCCCGCGCAATGCCCCCCACGTTTCAACTAACCCCTCCCAGATCGAGTTGAACTGGTCGGCCTGCGGAAACAAGTCCTGCATCCAGTACCACTGGGTGACGGCGGCCTCGACGATGGTGGTCGGAGTGTCGGCGTTAAACTCCAGCATCTTGGGCGGGCCGCTGCCGTCGTAGGCCAGGTCGAAGCGCCCAAACAGCGCCGGCTCCTGCTGCGTCCATGACCAGCGCAGCCTCTCGTGTGCCGCCGGCGGGATGCACAGCTCGCTCAGGCGGTTGTTTTCAATGACATGCCCGACGGCCTGAAGGCAAAGCGAGTAGAGTTCAGCCGTGGCTTGTTCGAGTTCGTCAACCTCGGCTGCCGTGAAGTGGTAGTACGCCGCTTCGTTCCAGTAGGGCGTACCGTCGTCGTTAGAGTGGTACACCAGGCCCTGGCTCTCGATAATGCTCTGCCAGTTGGAGCGCGGCGTGATGGCGACCCTCTTCATTCCCCGCCTCCGCCATGCCCGCCGCCGTCACTTCCCCCGCCGTGGCCTTCTCCTTCGCCGCCGAAGCCGCCTCGAACCACGGTGCCTGACGGGGAAGAAATACCGCCTTCGCTGGGAGCCGACGTGGAATAACCGGTCGCTTTGGAGCCGACCGAGCTGCCGCCCCCGCCCCCATAGACCCAGTGCCCCCCGCCGCCTCCATAATAGCCGCCGCCGGAGCCGCTCACATAAGTGCCGGTCGGCCCGCAGGAGGAGTCGGGCAGGACATTCCCGTTCTGGTCCACGCACCGGGCTGTGGTCGTCGCAGGGGAGCAGCCGCCAAGCGTCGCGGCGGCAGCGGCTGCCAGCAGCGTGATTATAAGTTGTCGGGGACGGCGCGAAGTTTTTTCAAGTGCGTTTTTGTCTGGCATTGGTGTCTCATGCAGGAGGAAGACGGAACAGTTCTCGGGCATTGTCTGCGAAAACAGCGGCACGGTGTTCTTCGGGAACGATCATTTCGATAAAACTGCGGTAGCTGCTCATCGGAGCCAGCGGCCAGTCCGACCCGTAAAGAAAGCGATCAAGGCGCTCCGAATAATCAATGGCATCGGCGACATTCCGTGCCACTTTTTCCAGCGTTCCCCGCTGCGACATTTCGTCAAAATCAGCCGCATCCCCCACCAGCAGCCCGGACAAGTCCGCCCAGACATTGGCGTTCTTGTAGACCACCTCCGCTGCGTCAATCAGCCACGGGTTGCCGCAGTGCGCCATCACAAAGTTCACGTCGGGGTGGTCCACGGCGGCTTCATCTACTAAAAGCGGATGCGCGAACTTCACTTTGGCGCGGGACGAGTACGTATCGCCCGTGTGGAAGATGAACGGCACCCCATACCGGGCGGCTAGTCCATAGTAGGGCGCATAGCCCAGGCTGTCCGGGCCGTAGTGAAGGCAGCCCGAGTACCCCTTGAGCGCCTTGACAGTTCCCTGCTTCAGTTCCTCCTCAACCCGCCGCAGGTGGTCCGCATCCGTCCGGGCGGGGTCGGCCACGCCGACGGCATAGACCCCAGGCACGAGGCAGGCGATTTGCCGCGTTGCGTTCACGCCCAGCAGTTCCTCGCGCTTTCTGAGCAAGCACCGGATATTTCTGGTGGATGCTCCGGACCGCGCTTCCGCAGAAAGCGCAGGCGCTGAGATCGCCAAAGAATACGAGGCTCCGTACCGCAGCGCGGCGGAAGACTTGGTCACCTGGAAGCTGCAGAAATTGAAAACGTCGTGGAACTGGTCAGGAGAGCATTGGGTGTGGCGCGGAGGTCTACTTCGACTGGTGGGTGGACCCATCTTTAGTGACTTTATAGTGCAAGTACGCTTGCGCGAGGTTTGGATTGTCATCTGTGTAAAGCCGGTTCACATTGCAGAGCTGGTCAAAGACTTTGCCTTCACGACGCCGTAGCTGCATTCGTGCCTGCCGCCGAGAGTAGGTTTGGGCTGCCCCATGATCAACAGTGACGTCCGAGACGGTCACTCCCTGCTGCGAAAGGCTTCTCATGATCTCTTCAACTCGTTTAGGAAGACCAAGACACGCGGGTAAGGAGAGGATGCCCGCAGGGGCATGTCTGAGCCGAGGCAGAAAGAACCGAGGCAGAAGGCAGCTACGAAGCGTCTTGAAATCAATCTTACCACCACGGTCTGCGGTTACGGCACGGGAAACCTACAGCGCCACGGTCTTGCTTGGCCCGGCAGCGTTCAGGACTTCCTGCGGGTCGCGCCAGCCTAAACTCTCGCCGTCGCGCATCAAAAGGACCGAGTCAGCCCCCGTCAGCATCTCCGGGTCGTGGGTCACGACAACCACCGTGCCGCGCTCCCGGTACGCCGACAGCAGGTCTACGACGAGATGCCCGTTGGCGTGGTCGAGCGACGCCGTCGGCTCGTCGGCGAAGATGACGTCCGGGTCGTTCATCATGGCCCGCGCGACGCACACCCGCTGCTTCTCGCCGCCGGAAAGCTGCGACGGCAGCTTATCCGCCATTCCCGTAATCCCAAGCTGCTCAAAGTAGCCCAGCGCCTTGCGCCGTGCTACGTCGTCTAACACAGGCGCACCCATCAGCACATTTTCCATCGCCGTCTGCCAGACCAGCAGGTACGGCTGCTGGAAGACAAACCCAAACCGCTGCCGGCGCAGGTCAATCAAATCCAAATCGGAGTGCGATCCAAAGCGGTAGTTATCCAGCACCACGTCACCGGACGTCGGGCGCTTGAGGCCGCTCAGGATATACAGGAGCGACGACTTGCCCGAACCAGACGGCCCCATGATGCCGACAAAGCGCTTGTTAGGAATTTGGATGGAGACTTCTCGCAGAGCATGGGTGCTGCGCTGACCGTCGGTATAAACGAGTGAAATCTTATCGGTAGACAAAATCGAATCAGACGAATTGAACTCAGACAAGCTTAGCGCCTCTCTATAATCGTGACCGGGTCCAGATGGGACAAGCGGTAGGAAATCGTCGCCACAGCGAACAGCGTAATGCACACCGGGATCGGCAGCGTGTTCCAGTAGGACAGCGGATCGCTCGGGTTAATCAGCATCCCGCGCGGCTCAAAAACGCTGCCCCGCATCAGGCTCAGAATGCTCCAGTTGACGAGGACACCCAAAATCCAGCCGAGCGAAGTCAAAATCGCCGTCTCGGAAACCGCGTGCCAGACCAGCGTGGAGCGCCGGATGCCGATAGCCGCCAGCACCGCAAACTCCGAGATGCGCTGGGTGAAGTAGATGTTGGACAGCATTCCCGCCATCAGCGCAACTACAAAGATGACCGTGCCGTTGACCAGGTGCATGATCAGGTACATAGACGCCAGCGAGCTTCGGAGCGTCTTGACCAGGTTGTTGAACGACAGCACCTGCACCTGGAACTTGTCGAGTGACCCAAACAACGTGTCCCCTACCCGCCCCTGATCGCTGGGGTTCGTCGTCGTCACCAGCAGCGAACGCGGCACCTGCGACAAGCTGGCATCGGTGAACTGCTGCGACGTAAACGCCATCCAGGTCGGACCGCGCAGTACCCCCACCAGCTTAATTTTCTCCGGCGCGGCGACAAAGGTTCCAGTATCGAGCGGCGACGCGATGATGTCCCCAATCTTGACTTTTTTGTTTCGGGCCAGTCCCTCCGAGATCACCGCCTCCGGCTTGCCCGGAGTCGGCATCCGCCCGCCGGCAATGAGCGAGTCCCCGGCCCGGCGCAACAAATAATCTCTATCTCCATCCGTCACGCCGAAGCAGACAAACGGAAACGGCCCGAAGACCGTGTTGATGTTGAAGAAAAAGCCGGATGTTTCAATCGTCCGCTCCACCCCCGGCGTCTTCTGGATCTGGGTCTTGATGTCTGCGGGAACGCGGATGACGCTTTCCCCCGGCACGGCGGCGGCGATGCGGGGAATGACCGGCGTAAAGACTTTGGTGTAATTGTAGATCGTCAGCACCGTCAGGTCAATCGAGTTGACGATAGTAACGACCGAAGCGATGAGAAACACCGACAGCACAATGACAAACGCCAGCGGCAGAGTGCGCCCGAGGTTGCGGCGGAAATAAGTAATCGGGTTCAGAGGGCGTGCGATGGCCGTAGTTCCATTTCTAAGGCGCGGGCTTTTGACGGTGCAAAAGCCGCGCCGATCCTAAGCGCCCTTAGTATACCCGTTCCCAATCCGCATCTGCGTTGTTCCCGTAGTGGGAACATGGTATACTATCGTCATGCGAATCATTGCCCGAAGCAGACTGCGTGACTACTGGGCAAAGCATTCCGATGTTGAGTCTGCTCTTGAAGCCTGGTATCAAGACGTCAGCCGCGCCGCATGGAAGACGCCTAATGATGTCACACGCATTTATCCTAACGCCAGTATCATTGCCGGCAACCGGATTATATTCAACATCAAAGGCAATCAATACCGGCTCATCGTAGCCGTCAGCTACACCACCGGCATTGTCTACATTCGTTTCGTCGGCTCTCATCAAGAGTACGACAAAGTTGACGCCGCAACTATTTGATTGAAAACATTTGATTGAAAACAAAGGTACTTCTATGATACTACGCACACTTAAGACAGAGGCTGATTACAAAGAAGCATTGGCAGAAATTGACGGCATCTTTGACGCGGAGATAAATACGCCAGAAGGTGACCGCTTGGACATTCTGGCATTGCTCGTCCATGCCTATGAAGAGCAGTATTACCCCATCCCTGCCCCGGACCCTGTCGCCGCGTTAGAATACTACATGGACAGCCGTGGCCTCAGCCGCCGCGACTTGGAGCCTTACCTCGGCAGCCGGGCGCGTGTCGCCGAAGTGCTGAACCGAAAGCGCGGCCTGTCCATCGAAATGATCCGCCGCCTGCATCAAGGCTTAGGCATCTCCGCCGACATCCTCATCCAGCCTTACTCCTTATCCAATCAGCCGCCAAGCAACGTAAGCAGGAAAGCGGCTCGGGTTTAAAGAACAAGTGATTTACTATGGGCAAGCTCAGTTGCAAATGCGGACACGTTATCCGTGATACTCACTATGACCTGCCCTACAAAGGTCATGTCCGCCGTGACCAAGACGACGAGTATTCTTTTGACGTAGTTACTCGTGAACTTGCTCTTTTGACTGAAGCAATTGCAAGTGGTCAGCGTGATGAATGGATTGATCGTAATTTTTTGCCAGGGTATCCACATGATGATTCTACTGAAGGACTGATTTCTAGTTACCTTTCCGGCTTCGATGAGAGGTTTGTGCTTCAAACCTTCGAGTGCGAGAACTGCGGCCGCCTTTGGGTGCAGAAACAGCCGCAAGCCAATAGCTATTTCTCTTACAGCCCTGACAGCGCTTGCTTCAATAAGGTGCTTGCTTCGGCACGCTCTGTCGGCCCTCCTATAATTGACGGCCAGCAAGCAGCGCATTCCCAAGAACAAACGGAGTCAATCAAGAGCGAACAGAGCCGATGGAGGAGTTGGATCGGGAAGCGACTTAGCTAGTCGTGGAGGAAATTTTATGGCACTACAGCGGCAGTATGAAGAAAAAGAGTTCTATACCGAGGACGACTACTTCGCGTTTGAGCAGACGGCGTTCGGGCGGTGGGAGTATGTCGGCGGCGTCATCCGGGCGATGGCGGGCGGAACGGACGACCACAACGCGATTGTGAACAATGTCGGGCGGGCGCTCGGCAACGCGATGGTGCCGCGTGGGTGCCGGGTCTATACGTCAGATATGAAAGTCCACACGGGGGACGGGATCAACACGTTCCCGGATGTCTGCGGGCCGCGCCGCTACCACCGGGGCGCACGGATGTCATCACGAACCCGCTACTGATTGTGGAAGTGCTGTCGCCGTCTACAGAAGGCTATGACCGGGGCGAGAAGTTCGACCATTACCGGACAATTCCGACGCTGGCGGATTATGTGCTGGTGGCGGTGGATGAGCCGCGCGTTTTCCATTTCAGCCTCCAAAACGATCACTGGGAGTTTCGGGAAACCACGGGACTGGTAAACAGTGTATACTTACCGTCGGTGGAAACAAGTCTGGCGCTGGCGGACGTGTACGCGCTGATCGAGTTTGAGGAATCCCCCCCGCTCGTTCCTCGCTCCCTCCCCTGTTAGGGAAGGGCAACAGAGGGCAGGACAAGAAACAAGAACGCTTCCCTTCTCCGGCCTTGTTCATCATAGCCCTTCCCTAGCAGGGGAGGGAGCGAGGAACGAGCGGGAGGGATTCCTGTTCAGGAACGGTTGTAGAGAAAGAGCAAGATATGAAGATTGGCGTTGTCAAAGAAATCAAGAACAATGAGAACCGCGTGGCGGTGGTGCCGTCGGGCGTGGAAACGCTGACGAAGGCCGGGCATACGGTGTTTGTGGAGACGGGCGCAGGGATCGGGACTTCCCTGCCGGATGACGCTTATGTCGCCGCCGGGGCCGAGATTGTCGGCAGCCGGGCGGACGTGTGGGAGCGGGCGGAGATTGTCTGCAAGGTGAAAGAGCCGCAGCCGGACGAGATCGCGCACATGCGGCCCGACCAGACGCTGTTTACGTATTTCCATTTTGCGGCGTCGCGGGCGCTCTCGGAAGCGGTCATGGCCTGCGGCTCGACCTGCATTGCGTATGAGACGGTCGAAGCGCCCGACCACACCCTGCCGCTCTTGACGCCAATGTCCGAGATCGCGGGCAAGATGGCGATGCAGGAAGCGGCGAAGTATCTGGAAAAGCCGCAGGGTGGGCGCGGAATTTTAATGGGCGGCATTCCGGGTGTCCCGGCGGCCCATGTGGTCATCTTGGGCGGCGGCGTGGTCGGCATCAACGCGGCGAAGATCGCGGCGGGCATGGGCGCGGCAGTCACGATCATGGACGTAAACTTAGAGCGCCTGCGCTACCTAGACGACGTGCTGCCCGCCAACGTGACGACGTACTTTTCAAATGCCCTGCACATCCGGGAGATTTTGCCAACGGCAGACGTAGTCATCGGCGCGGTTCTGATTAAAGGCGCACGCGCCCCGATTTTGGTCTCGCAGGCCGATCTCAAGCGCATGAAGCCGGGCGCGGTGATTGTGGATGTGGCGGTGGACCAGGGCGGCTGCATTGAAACGATGCACCCGACAACCCATGCCGTGCCGGTGTTCACGGTAGATGACGTCATTCATTATGGCGTCGCGAACATCCCGGGCGCGGTGCCGGCGACATCCACATATGGTCTGACCAACGCGACGTTCCCCTACCTGCTGGCGCTGGCGAACAAAGGCGTCAAGCAGGCTCTGCGCGATGATTCAAGCCTCGCCAAAGGCCTGAACGCGGCCGGGGGCAAGTTCTTCCTGCCGGAAATCTCCGAGCATTTCGATCTGCCGTCGGCGTTTCTGGAAGACTGGCTGGCGTCATAGCCCAGGCCGCGCCGGCGTCTCGCTTGCCGGAGCGGCTTCCGGCGGCGGGGCCAAGACATCAACGCGGCCGGCACGGAGTTCCGTGCCGGCTAGACGTCCTGTGACCCGCACTTGATCGCGGCGGTTAAGATCATACACGGAGATTTGGGCACCGGCGCGGCGCACGGGACTGCCGTGCGGCACGACAATTTTGGCCTCCGTGCTGCCGTCAGCTAACCGGATTTTAATATCCCGGTGCCCGAGCTTGTTGGCCGGGGACGAGACCGTGCCGAACAAAATGCGGTTCGGCAGGCTGACGGGTGTGTGATAAACCACATCTTCTTTAGCTGTCAGCAGTCCGGCAAGGACCGTTCCCTCCGGCTGAAGCGAGCCGCCGACAGTCACGCGCTGGCCGGGCTGAACCGGAAAGCCTGCTCCCGCGCCGGGTAGTCCCGAGACGTTCGTATCAGGCGTCACAAAGACAGTCCGCGTGTGCGTGTTGATCCGCAGCACAAACGACCCGCGCTCCAAGTTGATCGCTTCGACGGTGCCGCGCACGGTGAAGTCCAGCGGCTCGGGGACGCTTGGGATAGGCACAGCGACCGCAGCCGCGGGAACGGCCTGGAACCGGCTGACCGTGATGCTGCCGTCCGCGTTTCCCAGACCCGAAACGACTCCCCGTGTTCCCGGCAGCAGCGACGCTTTCGTGCCGCTCGGCAGGATTATCTTGGCCTGGGATAGATCCAGCACATACTGCCGGCCATCATCGCCGGCAAAAAGCGCCGCACGCGGCCCTGTTTCAATGCGCTTTAACGTGCCGGCCAGCGTGACATGTTGCCCGTTAATCGGCAGCGGGCCGGTCTGCGCCGCCGTGACGCTCCCGAAGCCGCACAGCCAGCAGAGTGATGCAAAAGTTGTTGCGAGATTACAGCGCATGACTGGTTTCTTCATTGATGGCGGCGGCGGCCAACGCGGGGTCCGGTGCCGCCGTGATGGGACGACCGACAACAATGTAATGCGCCCCGGCTTGGATGGCCTCGCCAGGCGTCATCACCCGCTTCTGGTCCCCGAGGTCCGCCCCTGCCGGGCGGACACCGGGAATGACCAGCACGAACTCCGGCCCGCAGGCTTCCCGAATAGCACCGATCTCTTGCGGCGAGGCGACCAGACCGTCGCAGCCGGCGTCCTGTGCAAGACGCGCCAGATGGACAACTTGTTCCGTGAGTGGCCGCGTCACGCCAAGTTCGTCCCGCAGGACCTCCGGGCTGATGCTGGTCAAGACAGACACAGCAATGACCAGCGGCTTCGGGACACCGGCGAGGTCCGCCCCTTCCGCTGCCCCCTTCACCGCCGCCTGCATCATGGCGCTGCCGCCGGACGCATGGACGTTCAGCATCCACAGGCCGCGCCTTGCGGCCGCCCGAGTCGCGCCCAGAACCGTGTTCGGGATGTCGTGGAACTTGCAGTCGTAGAAAATCTTGGCATCCGGCCCAGCCTGCGCTTTCAGGTCATCAAACAGGCCCATGCCTGCCGCGTTGATCAGCTCCAGCCCGACTTTATAACCTGCCACTTGCCCGCGCAGCTTCTCCGCCAAATCCAGCGCCTTTTGCGCCGTGTCTACGTCCAGCGCGACCAGCGTTTTACTTGATATACTCATAGCGCTTAGTTTCGGCGGCAGGCGGCGTGGTTCCTGCAAAAAAAGAACCTCACCCCGGAACTACGTTCCGACCCTCTCCTTGTTAAGGAGAGGGTGGTCACTTGTGACCGGGTGAGGTTTTATTAGGATGAGGTTCTTTTACCTTTGCGCTTTTAGTTTCGGCGCGAGGAGCCGCCGCCGCTCAGCGACAGCAGGATCTGCACCAGGAACCAGAACAAGTTGATAAAGTCTAAGTAAAGCGCGACAGTTGCCAGAACGTAGTCGTTCGGGCCGTAGCGGAACTTGATATTCGAAAAGTCGTACAGCGTGAAGCCGCCAAAGATCAATGCGCCGCCTATGGCATACACGAGGCTCAGGCCTGGGCTGAACGGGATGAAAAACCGGATCAAGCCCACGACAATCAGCGCAATCAGCGCGAAGATCAGGAACTTGCCGATGCCGCTAAAATCCTTGCCGGAAACCCAAACATAAGTGCCGAGGCCCGCGACAATCACCGCCGACAGGATGGACGCTTCCCCGATGACCGCCGCGCCGTAAGGATAGCCCCGCGCGATCATGCCGAGCAGTGGCCCCATCAAGAGGCCCTCCAGAACGCTGAGACCGTACAGCAGCACGAGGCTCAGGCTCGGGTTATTGCGGGCAAACGACAGGCCGAAGACGCAGGCAAACGTGCCGAGCATCAGCGGCAAAAACAGCGCCGGCGACAGGTGTGCATAAGCAGCCCACGCGGCCGCGCCCGCCGTCACGAGAAGCGCCGTCACGAGCAGGTACGATACCCGCTGGATCAGCGCATTTGCCGCCCCTACCGACTGCCCGGCGGCGTAGGGGTTATAGACTTGATTTGGGTTACGCGAAAAGTTGTTCATTCTTTTATATTCTCCGTCTCAGTAGCTGACACTTATATAACGCTGACGCTGATTTGTTTGTTCCAAGCCTGTGGGTGAGTTAAACAAAAAGCCCTGCCTGAGACACTTCCAGGCAGGACTTCTTTTGCGGCGTGTGCGGCTTCCGTCAGCCTGCGGAGGATGCCGGCAGGGCCTTAGAGATGGGAAGGCGAGACGCTTCGCCCGATAGCCAGTCCGCCACTTCAGAAATAGGAACTTTGTGCTGCCAGCCGTCATGCAGGCTTTTGAGCTGGACCATACCGGCGGCCACTTCGTCATCGCCCAAAATCACGGCGTAACGCGCTTTTGCCTTGTCGGCGGCCCGCATCTGCGCCTTCATGCTCCGCCCGCCGTACTCGGTCTCGGCGGAAATGCCGCTCCGGCGCAGTTCCGCCAGCAGCTTGATCCCAACCGGCTTGGCGCTGTCCCCCAGCGTAACAATATAGGCTGTCGGCGGCGGCAGGGCCGGCATTTCAACGCCCAGCGCCTGCAGAGCGATCAATGCTCGCTCGACACCTAGCCCAAAGCCAATGCCCGGCGTCGGTGGCCCGCCGATGGTCTCGACAAGCTGGTTGTAGCGTCCCCCGCCGCCCAGCGCGTTTTGTGCGCCGAGATCCGGTGACTGGATCTCAAACGCCGTCTTGGTATAGTAGTCAAAGCCGCGCACCAAAAACGGATCGTTTTCGTAAGGAACGCCCGCGTCGGTCAGATAGCCCATGACTGCCGCATGGTGGGCGCGTTCCTCGTCAGTCAAATAAGCGGACAAATGCGGTGCATCAGCGAGTATCTCCAGTTCACGGGCATTTTTGGTATCCAGGAGACGCAGCGGGTTCTTCTCAAAGCGGCTTTGGCCCTCGGCGCTGAATTCTGGTAGGTACGGCTCGACATAGGCTTTAAGCGCAACTAGGTACGCCGCGCGGGAGTGGGTCGAGCCGACCGAGTTCAGCTTCAAAGTGAGGCTGCGGATGCCGATGTTTCGAAAAAACGCCAGGGCAAGCTGGATCACTTCGGCATCCAGCGCCGGGTCATCTGTGCCGAGCGCTTCCACGCCAAGCTGCTCATGCTGCCGGTAGCGGCCTTCCTGCGGGCGCTCGTACCGGAAGTGCTGGGCGCAGTAATAGAGCTTGACCACGCCGCCGCGCGTGTGCAGCGAGTTCTCCAGATAGGCACGCAGGACGGGAGCCGTGCTTTCCGGCCGCAGCGTCAGCGAGTCGCCGCCTTTGGTCTCAAACGTGTACATTTCTTTGGAGACGATGTCGGTTTCTTCGCCCACCGAGCGCGTGATAAGCTGGGTGTTTTCAAAGATCGGCGTCCGCACCTCGCCGTAGCCATACAAACGGCACAGGCCGCGGAACTGGTCTTCAAGATACTGGCGACGTGCGCTGTCATCCACCCATTTCGGGGCTTCCGGGACAAAATCATGGGTGCCGCGTGGTCGTTGGTATTTCAGGGCCATAACTTGTAAACTGCATTGGGATTTACAACACGGGGCTGAACCCCCGTACTTTAGAAGTGCAACTTCCCGCCTGCGCGGGCAGAATGCTGAGATGGTTCCTCACCCACGAAGGTGGGGGCTTGCACTTCAAAAGCCCTGCCGTTCAGGGCAGGAAATTAGAGATTACGCTTCCTCATCGCCAAGTTCTAAGTTACCCGGTTCCAAATACTGGCCCATGTGCCGGAACTTCTCGTAGCGGCGGGCGACAAGCGTCGGCGCGGGAACAGGCAGCAGCGGAGTCAGTTCGCGGAGCAGCGCGTCTTTCACGCTGCTGGCGGATTCCGCCCAGTCACGGTGCGCTCCGCCGAGCGGCTCGGGGATAATGCCGTCAATGATGCCAAGCTCGGACGCCCGCTGCGCCGTGAGGTTCAGCGCGGCGGCGGCATCCGCGCCGCGGGTCGGGTCGCGCCAGATAATCGCAGCGAAGCCTTCCGGGGGAATGACCGAGTAGACGGCATGTTCGAGCATCAGGACGCGGTCGGCGACGGCGATGCCGAGAGCGCCGCCGCTGCCGCCCTCGCCGATGACGACGGAGACAATCGGTACGGGCAGGGTCGCCATCTCAAACATGGACCGGGCAATGGCTTCCGAGATGCCGTGGGCGTCGGCGGCAATGTCGGCGGCGGCGGCAGCCGTGTCCACAAAGGTGATGACAGGCAGACTGAACTTCGCGGCCAAAGACATAATCCGGCCTGCTTTGCGGAAGCCTTCCGGCCGGGCCGAGCCGAAGTTTCGGTGCTGGCGCTGCTTCAAATCGCGCCCTTTTTGATGGCCGATGACCGCGACCGGCAGGCCGTCGAGTTTCGCAAAGCCGGCGACAATCGCGCCGTCGTCTGCGCCGAGCCGGTCGCCGTGCAGCTCTGTCCAGTCCTCAAAGATCGCGGCGACATAGTCCAGCGTGTAAGGCCGCTTGACATGACGCGCCAGCAGCACCTTGTCCCAGGGCGTCAGATGCCCAAAGAAGTGGGACAGTAGTGCGGCCCGGTGCTCTTCGTATTCGGCGATCTGGCTGGGAAGCTCGGGGGTGTTCTGCGGGTTCGCCCGGTCTTCGACAATCCGGCGCAGCTTGGACAGGTCGGTGTTTAGCTCTTCAATAGACTTCTCGAAGTCCAGCACGTTCATGCTAGCCATGCAAGTCCTCCAAGCCGGACACGGCAAGGGTTACGGGCGCGGGATGCGTACCGTTGCCGTTGTAGGATTGAAAGGCCGGGGCATGAACGGGAACAGGAGCGGTGCAGACGCCGCTGAAGAGAGAAAGCAGGGTGGCAAGAGTTTGGGGCAGGTCGCGGCGCGGCACGACCGAGTCAATGTGGCCGTGGGCCATCTGCCACTCGGCGGTCTGGTAATCTTCGGGCGGCTTCTGCACCGTAGCCTGAGCCACGACACGCGCTCCGGCGAAACCGATCAATGCGCCGGGTTCCGCCAGATGCACGTCGCCGAGCGACGCATAGGACGCGAGAACTCCGGCCATCGTCGAGTCGGTCATCACGACAATGTAGGGAAGTTTCGCTTCGGCGAGACGCGCGGCGGCAGCCGACGTTTTCGCCATCTGCATCAGCGACAGCAGCCCTTCCTGCATCCGTGCGCCGCCGCCGGTCGCCGTGAAGATGACCACCGGCAGACGCCGGGCAATCCCTTCTTCCATCGCCCGCGCGACTTTTTCGCCGTGAACGGACCCCATCGAGCCGGCCATAAAGTGGAAATCGGCAACGCCCAGCACCACGGGAATCTCTTGAATGCGGGCCAGCCCAACCCGGATGCTGTCGTTGCTGCCGGTCGCGCCGACGGCTTTGGTCAGCTTGGCTTCATAATCTAGGAACGGCAGGGGGTTCGTGGAGCGGATATCGGTGAACAGCTCCACCCAGGAGCCTTCGTCGGCGGTGAACGCCACGCGCTCCTCGGCGGTCAGCTTGTGGTGAAAGCCGCACACGGGGCAGACTTTGAGGTTCTTTTCAAAGTCTTTAGTGAATAAGATTTCGCCGCACTTGGCGCATTTCGTGGCGACGCCGTCCGGCACCTGCGCCGCGCTTTGGGCGGCGGGGTGCGGCGCGAACTTCGATCTTAGGCGCGTCCATCCATCGGGGGGCATAAAACATCCTCGCTACTGTCTTCTTCAGTGATGTTCTTTTGGAGAACTTGAGAAGCGGTAAGACCTCCCATTATACCTGACTAGACAGCGAAACACGGAATTTGTTTCAGCCCGTGACTGATCTATTCCGCCTGGGCGACTTGGACATGCTTGAAAAGAAGTTTATGCGGATGCACATGAAATGCAGAGGCCGGCAGGGGCTGCCAGGAGGCCCGCTGCTCGAAAGCCGGACCGCCCGGCGTCCCCGAGCTATCAATCCCAGAGGCAAACGCGATCGTGGCACAGGCGGCAAGCGCGACAAAATAGCCGATAAAGAGGCGAGCTGGCATTGTGGCTTCTCCCGAGAAAAATACTGCTGAGGAATGTACTAGCCCAGCAGGGTTAAAACACATTGTCGGCAGTGCTGGTTCGGGAAAAGAGACCGCAAGAATACCAGGGTCAGGCAGCGCCCAGGCTTAGGAAATAGCTTCAGGTTAGGAAATAGCTTCAGGAAGCTGCGCCGGCGAGAATCCGCTTGGCGCGGACCGGACGGCTGGGAAGAGAAGGAAGCTCCGCGCTTTTTGAAAAACCGAGCGAGGAGTGGCGGACGATAAGACGCGCCGGGAAAACCTGGGACCCGTACTCTGCCTGCGGGTCGGCGAGGCGGCGCAAAACCAGCTCACCTGCGGTTTTGCCGATGCCGCTGAAGTCCTGTGCCATGGTGGTCAGGCCGAGGTCGTCAAGGCCCGGCGGAACAACGTCATCAAAGCCGACCAGCGCCACATCTTCCGGCACGCGCAGGGCAAGATGCCGCAGCTCAGCCACGAGTGAGGGTGCCCAGTAGTCCGCCAGCAGGAACACGGCGGTCGGGGACTCGCGGCCTGTGAACAGCGCCTGCATCTGATCCGGGTCCAGACGCCGCCCGCCGTCGCGCAGCAGGATCAGGTTACGCGGGTTGAACTCCAGGCCGCTGTCCCGGAGCGCCTGCTCGTAGCCGCGCAGCCGGTCGGCAGCCGCTTCGGTCGTTTCCATCTGGGTCAGATGTGCGATGCGCGTGTGGCCCTGCGCGATCAAATGGCGGGTCGCCTGATACGCGCCGTCGAAGTTGTCCGTGCCGGCAAAGTCCAGCTCGACCCCAGGAACGCGCCGGTCAATTGCAACGACCGGCATTTCCCGGCGCAGCCGTTCAATCAAGTCTACGTTGGCATGACCGCCTTCATGCCACAGCACCACGCCGGCGAAGCCGCTTTGCTGGGCGTAGCGCAGGCAGTCGGCTTCTTTTTCCGCCGCTTTTTTGTAGGTCTCAGCGTAAGTGTCCAGCACCAGTGGGTGATATTCCTGCGCCGCCAGGGTCTCGTTAATGCCGTAAAAAATATCCGTGAACAGCGAGCCGCCAAAGCGCCGCCCTAAGAGAACGCCCACCAGATGCGACTGCGCCTCCAAGCCCATCCGCCGGCTCGGCTTGCGGACCGGCGGCAATGCCCGAGGCCGCGCCATGTAGCCGAGATGCGCCGCCGCCGCCAGCACGTTCAGGCGGGTACTTTCCGAAACAAAGATCCCGTTCTGCCGGTCATTCAGCACGGTAGAAACGACAGACTGCGAGACTTTCGCAAGACCCGCAACATCTTTTAATGTAACCGACTTCAGGGACGGCATGGGACACTAGAGCTTTCCGGTCGGCAGCGTTGCACGACTTTATATAAAGATTTCCCGAGTGTACCCGTCTGAAAGATTTTTTGTCAAGCGAGATGAAGAAGAACGCAAATGGTTTATTTTCGAGTAGGCTTGCAGGAACCAAAGAAGCATGTTAAACTTGATGCAGCAAAAAAACCATTTACGGCTTCTGGTATTGGTGTAAAGGAAAACATTTATTATGGCGATTTTCAAGCTGCCGGTTTCGCTGCGGCGGGTAGCCGTCAATGCTGTGATGTTGCTACCCATTGTTTTGGCTGGCTGCGGCGGGTCGAATAGCTCCTCAAGCTCTTCGCCGACTTCCACATTAAGCAGTGCGGCAATCATCAGCCAAAGCAGCTCCGGCGGTGTTAGCTCCGACTACACACTCAGCCTTCTGCCTTCGGGGGCCGCGACTTATAACCTATACACCCTGCTTCCGCCGACCACTCCTGGTGTTGCTCCTGGACCAACCCAAACCGGGACAGTCCCGGCGGTATTAACAGCCAAGTTCTTCCAGGACTTATCCGCTGCAATGCCGCTGCAAAACCTGCCGGCATTTTATGGAGGAGGCTCGGTTATTTCTACCAGGGTATCCGTGCGGTACAATGGGCAGACTGGGCCGGTTGATAATCCTACGAACGCACAAGAGGTGACACTGGAAGCGGATGTTGTCGCTATCGCAAAGGCATTGGGCCTGCCCCAGTATTGACGAAGCGCAGAAAGCAGAAGCGGCAAGAAAGCGGAGGGTTTAGCCCTCCGCTTTTTTCTGCGCTGTCGCCACAGGCACGATTGGCAGCTTGGCGTGAAGCCTCGCCAGCATCTGGCTGACGGTGACGAATTGGAAGCCCTGTGCCCGCAGGCCGTCAATAATCGCGGGTAGGGCGGCGACTGTGGCGGGCGTGTCCTGGTGCAGCAGAATGATCGCGCCGGGGGCGGTGCGGTCTAAGACCCGCTCTTTGATGAAGTCTGCCGACGTGTCTTTGTCGTAGTCTTTTGCGCCGACGGTCCACGATACAGTCACGTAGCCGAGTGCTTTCGTGACGCCCAGCATTTTGTCGTTGTACTGGACCCCCGGCGGGCGCATCAGCGTCGTGTGCCGGCCTGTCGCGGCGTAGATGTCCTGGTCGCACAGCCGAAGCTCATTGGCGATCTCGTGCGGCTTCAGGGCCGGCAGATCCTGATGGTTGTAGGTATGATTTGCCAGCTCAAAGCCGTCACGGGACAGCAGCCGCGCCACTTCGGGGTACTGCTTGACACGCATTCCAACGAGAAAAAACGTCGCCGGGACATGCTTCGCGGTGAGAATGGCAGCCACTTGGGGACCATAGGTCGGGTCGGGGCCGTCATCGAAAGTTAGTGCGACTTCGGGGACCGTGCTGTCGCCCTCTTGAAGCAGGGCGTTCTGGGCATCATACTGGTCCCGCCCCTGCCAGTGCCGCGCCCACTCCACGGGATCGAATACTTTCCGCAGCGGCACTTTGCGGTGCGGGTCCAGCGCCCAGCCGGCAAGCGCAGTCCCTAAAACAAAAACAGCGGCCCCTGCCGGTGCCATTTTCCGAAAACGTGCATTCATGCCGTCATTATACGCCATTATTTCGGGGGATTTAGCAGCCTGCCTGCAAAGACCGCTTGACGTAAGGCAGGGAAACGACTATAATAGTATCAGCAAAATCGGCCCAAGATATTTTGTGCCGCTTTAAGACCTGTTTCTTGGAACTATTTTAGAACTGCTTTAGCGCCGAGGTGACCATGCCAGCCGGGGAACAAGAAGCGCCCGGACCAGAAGCGCTTGGAAAAGCGTCTGAGCAGATGTCTGACGAACCGGTGTATGTCATCAGCATCGCCGCAAAGCTTGCGGGCCTGCCAAGCTGGACCCTGCGCGTTCTGGACAAAGAAGGCGTCGTCCGCCCGAAGCGCACCGCGAAAGACCGGCGGCTGTATTCCGACCGGGACATCAGCCTTCTGGCCCGCATCCGCTACCTCTCCGAAGAGCGCGGCGTCAACATGAACGGCGTCAAGCTCATCTTAGAGATGGAAGGCGTCTCGCTGGACAGTGCCGATTAGAACACCTAATTTTATACTCTCGACAAAGGACATCCTCTCTTTTGATTTACCCATCCGCCGATACCATTGAAGATCGCGTCAAGAGCCGTTACTCGCTGGTGGTTCTGTCCGCCAAGCGTGCTAAGCAGATCAAAGAAGGGGCACCGATCCTGATTGACACGGACTCGACCAACCCGCTGACAATTGCGCTGGAAGAAATTGCCGCCGGCAAAGTCACCGCTATCGAAGTAGACGGTGACCTGGTGCCACAGCCCGCCGCGACCGCCCGGATTGACGCCGCCGAAACGGGCCGGGAACATCCTGTTCCCGACACAGCCAGCAGCATCGCGAGTGAGTAAGATAGGTGAGTAAGGATAGACTGCGTAAGGACCCACTATGCCGAAATCAGTCGGAATTGATCTGGGAACGACAAACTCCGTCGTTGCCGCCATTGATGAAACAGGAACCCCGGTCGTCATCACGCTGGCCGAAGGAAGCCGCCTTTGCCCCTCCGTCGTTGGCTTTTCCAAGACAGGCGAGCGGCTGATCGGGCAGCTTGCCAAGCGGCAGGCGGTCACGAACCCGGATCGGACCATCTCGTCCATCAAGCGCCAGATGGGAACCCGCTACCGGGTCGGCATTGACGGCACCGAATACTCGCCGGAAGAAATCTCGGCGATGATTCTTGTCAAGCTGCGCTCCGATGCCGAAGCGTTTCTGGGCGATGTCGTCACCGAGGCCGTGATCACCGTGCCGGCCTACTTCTCAAACGCCCAGCGCGAAGCGACAAAAGCGGCGGGGAAAATCGCCGGCATTGACGTTGTGCGGATCGTCAACGAGCCGACCGCCGCCGCGCTTGCCTACGGGCAGGACAAAAGCGGCGAGCAGACGGTACTAGTCTGGGACCTCGGCGGCGGCACGTTTGACGTGTCCATTCTGGAGCTGGACAACGGCGTCTTTGAGGTCCGGGCGACTTCCGGCGACACGCATCTCGGCGGCGACGACTGGGACATCCGCATCATTGACTGGATGGCGGCGGAGTTCAAGAAAGAAACCGGCATTGACCTGACCAAAGACCGCATGGCGATGCAGCGCCTGAAAGAAGCCGCCGAAAAAGCGAAAATTGAGCTGTCCTCGCTCCTCACGGCGTCCATCAACCTGCCGTTTATTTCGTCCACGCCCGAAGGCCCAGCCCATCTCGAACTGACGATGACGCGGGCGCAGCTTGAAGACATCACGCAGGATTTGCTGGAGCGCATGATTGGCCCGACCGAGCAGGCGATGAACGACGCGCGTTTGGAGCCGTCGGAAATCCAGCGCGTGCTGCTGGTCGGCGGCATGACCCGGATGCCGGTTGTTCAGGAGCGCGTTCGGACGATGTTCGGCCAGGAGCCGCACAAAGGCGTCAACCCGGATGAGATCGTCGCGATGGGCGCGGCAGTCCAGGCGGGAATCCTGAACCATCAAATCACCGACATCGTGCTGCTGGATGTGACCCCGCTGTCCATGGGCATTGAAACCCAGGGCGGCGTGTTCACCAAGCTGATCGAGCGCAACGCCACCATCCCGACTTCCGCTTCCCAGCTTTTCACCACCGCCGTAGACAACCAGTCTGCCGTAGACATTCACGTTTTGCAGGGCGAGCGCGATTTTGCCGTTGATAACAAGACGCTCGGCAAGTTTCAGCTCACGGGTCTGACGCAGGCACCGCGCGGCGTCACCAAAATCGAAGTCATCTTTGACATTGACCAGAACGGCATCGTTCATGTGTCGGCCAAAGACACGGCCACCGGCAACATGCAGAAGGTGACCATTACCGCGTCCAGCGGCCTCGGCACCAACGAAGTCGAGCGCATGGTGGTGGAAGCCGAGCAGTACCGCAAGGCCGATGAAAAGCGGCGCGAAGAGCAGGAAATCAAGAACAAGGCCGACCAGCAGATTTACACGGCCATGCGGATCGCCGCCGATGCCCGCGGCTCGGTAGACCAAAGGCTGATTGAAGCCGTCAATCAGGCCGCCGCCCACCTGACGGCCTCCGTCAACGCTTACGACACGTCCGGCGCTCGGCGCGGCATGGACGAGCTGAACACGTCGCTGATGGCCCTGAGCAGCGCTTTCTATGACGCCAAATCCCATTCCAACGGCAGCACCCTGCCTCCCGCGACTCCGCCCCCCGCCACAGAAACCGTTCTGCCTGAAGACCTGGGCGAAGAAACCTCCGCCGCCGCGTTCCCCGATCCAGACGCCGATTACCGCATTGACATGGACACGATGCTTCAGGAACCCGCTAAAGCCGGCGACAACGAGTTCCACGATGTCTAAGACGCCATGTGTTGAAACGCATGGCTAACCAGCGAAGACGCTGCAAAACACCGCTTCGCGGGGTTAAGAGAAGAATGGTTCAAAATGTTCCGAGTGCCGCGAAGCGGTACTTCTGAGCGTCTTCGCTGAATAGCCGTGTGTTTCAACACATGGTTCCTGGATTGCACATTGGCGAAGGAGAACTGCGATGGCTGTTAAACTTGTATATACGAAAAAGCCGGAGTTCAGCGTAGACATGTTCACACCTGGCCTGCTCATTGCTGGACCTTGCTCCCTTTTTGCTGGCATATTGAAGGCAGCAAACCACCATCACAGCTTTGCTTCTCTGACAGGTGGAACAGTCATGCTCATTCTGGGGTTGGTGCTGCTCAAACTTAGACAAGATCGCCTTGAAAAGCGTCTCGACGAACTTGAACGGTTGAAGAACTAAGAGAAGACGCTAGGCCGTAGCGTTTCGGAGCAAGACGGCGTCCCGGCGGGGCGGCAGCCCGAACATACGTGAATACTCGCGGCTGAACTGAGACGAACTTTCGTAGCCGACTTGGAACGCGGCGGTCTCCACAGTGGCTTCCTCGGTGACCATCAGACGCCGGGCTTCCAGCAGGCGAAGCTGCTTTTGATATTGCAGCGGCGTCATGGACGTGATGGACTTGAACTGACGATGGAACGCCGACGGACTGAGGTGGGCGACCGAGGCCAGCTCCTCGATGCGGATCGGCTCCGAGAAGCGCTCGCGCAGGCAGTGGATCGCGCTTAAGACGCAGCGGGCGTGACTATTCGCAAGCGCCATTTGAATGACTTCCCCGCGCTCCGGGCCGGACAGCAGCCAGTAGCAGATTTCGCGCATGATCGCGGGATACAAAACGGAGATCGCCTGCGGCGTACCCAGGAGCCGCACCATCCGCAGCGCACAGTCCGCCAGAGGGCCGTCGAAGTTGGTCACGAAGACGCCCCTCCCCGCATCACCACGCACCCGAGGCGGGGTGTCCATCTCCGCGATCAAACTATCCATGACTTCGCGCATCAGGCCCAGATCGAACTCGATAATGACGCCCAAATAGGGTTTGGTCGGGGTGGCCTCGACCACGGTAGCGAATGCCGGCATCTCGACAGTGACCACCAGCGCCTGCCCCGCCCTGTACTCAAACCGCCTGTTCCCAAAAGTAGTCCACTTGGCCCCTTGAACGACGATGCAAAGCGCGGGTTTGTAGAGGAGGTGGTTTGGCCGCTTTTCGTGATCCGAGCGCAGCAAAGTCAGCCCTGGAACCGCAGTCACAAAGGGACTGCTCCCAGTCTGCGCCTCGGTGTACCGCCCCACTGCTTCCACTAAAATGTCTCGCATTGCGGGTTTATCCTTGTTTATTCGCTGACCCGCTCGAGCAGGATTAGGCAGGGAATGGGAAAGTTCCGGCATTCTCTTCAGCGTAGCATGGCAGGTATCATCATACCACAAAAGCATACTTAGGAGAAAACAATGTCAACACAGTTCTCGTTTCCAGAAGGCAATATCGCGATTATCACTGGCGGGAGCCGGGGGCTTGGCCGGAGCATGGTAGTCAGCCTTGCCCAGCGCGGCGTCCGCTCGATTTTTACCTACAACTCGAATCGGGCAGAAGCCGACAAAGTTGTGGCTGAGGTCGGCGAGATGGGGAGCAAGGCAGTTGCCTTGCGGCTCAACACCGGAGAGGTCAGCGCCTTTGATGCTTTTGTGTCGGAGGTGCAGAAGGCGCTGGGCGAGATGGGAGTGGAACGCTTCGATTATCTCGTCAACAACGCCGGCACCTCTCACCACAACAGCATCGAAAAGACGACCGAGGAGGAGATGGACAGCCTTTACAACGTCCACTTCAAGGGCGTCTTCTTCCTCACCCAGAAGCTCCTGCCGCTTATGAGCGACGGCGGACGCATCATAAACATCTCTTCGGGCCTCACCCGCGTCAGCTATCCGGGAAGCGCCCCCTATGCATCCATGAAGGGCGCTGTCGAGGTTCTGACCCGCTACTTGGCGAAGGAGCTTGGCCCGCGCGGCATCGCTGTGAACACCGTCGCTCCGGGCGCGATCCAAACAGACTTCAGCGGCGGCATGGTACGCGACAACCCCGCCGTGAACAAAATGGTGTCGGAAGCGACCGCACTTGGTCGTCCCGGCCTGCCGGACGATATTGGCCCCATGATTGCCTCGCTGCTGTCCGAGGACAACCGCTGGGTCAACGGCCAGCGCATCGAAGTTGCGGGCGGCATGTCCCTTTAGTCAAGTTTAGGCATTTCTTATGGAAGCAGTACACACATGACAGCAAAACATTTAGGCGGTTCTTTGGAGCTTGCCGGCGACTTGATACTCAGCCGCATGGGCTACGGCGCGATGCAGCTTGCCGGCCCGCACGTTTTTGGTCCGCCTGCCGACCGCGACGCGGCAATCGCGGTTCTGCGCGAAGCCGTTGCGCTGGGGATTACACATATTGACACAAGCGATTTCTATGGGCCGCACGTCACGAACCAGATTATCAAAGAAGCGCTGTCTCCCTACCCCGCAGACCTGCGGATCGTGACAAAGGTCGGTTCCCGCCGCGACGAGCAGGGCGGGTGGCCTCCCGCGCGTGCGCCCCATGAGCTGCGCCAAGCCGTCTATGAAAACCTCGAAAATCTGGGACTGGACACGCTGGACGTCGTCAATCTGCGCGTCGGCGGGCTGAACAGCCCGGCACCCGGCTCGCTTGCGGAGCCGTTTACCGCGCTTGCCGAGATGCAGCAGGAAGGCCTGATCAAGCATTTAGGCGTCAGCACCGTCTCGGCGGATCAGATCGCCGAAGCCCAATCTATCGCGCCGGTCGTCTGCGTATAGAACTACTACAACATCGCGCACCGCGAGGATGACGCGCTGGTGGATGCTTTGGCGGCGCAAAACATCGCCTATGTGCCTTACTTCCCGCTTGGCGGCTTCACGCCTTTGCAGTCCGACGACCTGGCAGCGGTTGCTGCGGAGCTTGGGTCCACGCCGATGGCAGTGGCTATCGCCTGGCTGCTGCAGCGCTCTCCCAACATCCTGCTGATCCCCGGCACCTCCTCGGTGGCGCATCTGCGCGACAACGCGGCGGCTGTCAGCCTGAAACTTCCGGCAGAGGCGCTGGCGAAATTGAACGGTATTGGTGCGGGAGTGGGGTAGCACGTCATCCCGCTCTGAATCGCCCTGTGGGGCTGGACTTCTTTCAGGGACTTTGCTGGTATAATCAATACCAGCAAAGTTTTTGTGTGAGGGGTTCAGCCCCATTTTCAGTTTGTTTTTTAGATTTTCAGAACGGTGCTCAAAGATTTTATGGCTAACAAACGTGATTATTATGAGGCGCTTGGCGTGTCCCGAACGGCCAGCGTGACCGAAATCCGCTCGGCATACCGCAAGCTGGCGGCCAAGTACCACCCGGACGTGAACCCCGGAGACCACACGGCGGAAGAAAAGTTCAAGGAAATCAACGAAGCGAACGAGATTTTGTCGTCGCCCGAGAAGCGTCAGGTGTATGACCAGTACGGCCATGACGGCCCGCCACAGGGCTTCGGCGGCGAAGGCGGCTTCGGCGACATCTTTGATATGTTCTTCGGCGCAGGCGGGCGCGGCGGACAGGAGCGGGCGCGGCAGCAGGCCACGCAGGGCAGCGACCTGCGTTACGACCTGGAAATCACGCTGGAAGAAGCCGCGTTCGGGGTTCCGAAAACCCTGCGCTTGTCTCGGCTCGAAGGCTGCGACGTCTGCCACGGCGCGGGCGCAAAATCAGGTTCCACGCCGCAAACCTGCCCGACCTGCTCCGGCACCGGTCAGGTGCGCCATGTCCAGAACACCATTTTAGGCTCGTTCGCGACTGTCGCGCCCTGCGCCCGCTGCCGGGGCGAAGGCCGGATTATCTCCGACCCCTGCCCCGCCTGCCGGGGCCAGGGACGGACGCGGCAGACCGTCGAGCGCATTGTGGACATTCCCGCCGGCGTAGACACCGGCACACGCTTAGTGGACCCGAACCAGGGCGACGCGGGGATACGCGGCGGAATGCGCGGCGATTTGTACGTCCATATTTTCCTCCAGCCCCATTCCCAGTTCACCCGGCGCGGCATGGACGTAATCCATGAAGCCGCTGTGTCGTTCGCGCAGGCGACGCTCGGCGACACGTTCGAGGTTCCTATTCTCGGCGGCGCAGAGAAAATTACGGTCCCGGAAGGCACCCAGCCCGGCGCGACCTTCCGGCTGCGCGGCAAGGGACTGCCCGACATCAACTCCCGCACCGGCGAGCGCGGCGACCAGATTGTCTCGGTCAAGCTGAAGGTCCCCACCCGCCTGTCCGATGAACAGCGGCGTTTAGTCAAAGAACTTGCGGCGGCGTCCGGCGAGACCCTGCACACCGACGAGCGCGGCTTCTTCGGCAAGCTGAAAGACACGATGTCCCAGAAGTAGTAACAAAGGAAGCGTAGGATTTCAATCCCACGCATTTCCCGAACATTTCCCCGAAAGACCATTATGCGCTGGGCCGAAATCCAAATTGATGCGGACGCCGACGCCGTAGACGCCGTCGGCGCGGCCCTCTACGCTGCCGGCTGCGGCGGCTTTGAGGTGCGCGAAACGGCAGCGCCGCCCGCCGTCGCCGGCTACCTGCCGGTAGACGACCGGCTGGAAGAGCGGCTGGAACAGCTTGGGGACGCCCTCACAAAGCTGCCGGAGTTCGGCGTCACGGGCGCGGGAACCGAGCTGACCCTGCGCTATGTTGAAGAAGCCGACTGGGCCACCGCCTGGAAAGCTTACTACAAACCGATGCGGATTGGCAAGCGGCTTGTCGTCACGCCGCCCTGGGAAACGCCGGAGCTTGGCCCCGATGACCTGCCAATTGTGGTTGACCCCGGCATGGCCTTTGGCACCGGCAGCCACCCGACGACCCAGCTTTGTTTGGTCGCGCTGGAAGAATATGTTAGACCGGGCCTGTCTGTCGCTGATGTCGGCACCGGCTCCGGCATTCTCGCGATTGCCGCCGCAAAACTCGGCGCGTCTTCTGTTGCCGCGAGTGACAACGACCCGCTTGCCGTCAAAATCGCCCGCGAGAACGCCGAAATCAACGGCGTCTCCGTTGACATTGCCGAGGCGCTGCCGCCCGGCCCCTACGTCGTCGTCGTCGCCAACATCCTCGCCGACGTGATTATCGGCATGGCGGACCAGCTTGCCCTTTGGACCCAGCCGAGCGGGACACTCATCGCGTCCGGCATCATTGACACCCGCGAAGCCGACGTTCGCCAAGTTGTCCAAGCCGCCGGGTTTATGTCCAGAGATACCTGGCATCAAGGCGAATGGGTCGCACTTATTTTTGAGCGGCAGCCCTAATCGAGATTTTATGACACGTTTTTTTGTGAAGCCGGAGCAGATTGTCGGCGAGTTTGTTTACTTAGACGGCGACGACGCACATCATCTGCGGGTGGTGCTACACGCGCAGCCGGGGACGAAAATTGCGGTGCTGGATGGCTCCGGGCGGGAATGGCCGGCGGCGCTGACGGAACTGGGTAAAACAAAAGCGGCGGCGCAGCTTCGGGAGCCGTTCGCGCCGAACACCGAGCCGAATGTTCAGGTGACGGTCGCGCAGGCCCTGCCGAAAGTCGGCGAGAAGATGGAGCAAGTGCTTCAGCGTTGCACAGAAATCGGGACGTCCGGGTTTCAGATTTTTAGCTCGGAGCGCAGCCTGACGCATCTGACGGGTGAGCGGCAGGAAAAGCGGCAGGTGCGCTGGTCGGCGATTGTCAAGACGGCGGCGGAGCAGGCGCATCGGGCCGTTTTGCCCTCCCTGAGTGTCACGGGCGAGTTTCGGGACGTTCTTGCGTCCGCGTCAGGCTATGACATGGCCCTGCTGGCCTATGAAGGCGAAGCCGATACGCTGCTGAAGCCGACGCTTACCGCGCAAGCGCCCCCGCCAACGCGCATTTTGGTCATCATCGGGCCGGAAGGCGGGTTCAGCGACACGGAGATTAAAGCCGCCCGTAAGGCAGGCGTTCAGACGGTGTCACTGGGGCCGCGCACTCTGCGAACGGAAACGGCGGCGCTGGTGATGGTCTCGCAAATCTTATATGCTTTGGAATAATTTGCTTTGGAGTAAGACCGCTGTTTGTAGACATTCATAATCATATTCTGCCCGGTGTGGATGATGGAGCTTCCAGCGTGGAAGAAGCCTTGCAAATGGCACGTCTCGCCGTAGCCTCGGGGACCGACACGCTGATTGCAACCCCGCACCGGGGCTGGTTTTTGCGTCAGCCGTCCCGCCCGGAAGTGGTCCGGGCGCATGTGGCGGTCTTGCAGGAGTCAATCAACCGCGCCCATATACCTTTGACAGTCCTGCCGGGTTTAGAGATCAAGATGGGGCCGCGCGTTGCCGCCGACCTGCTGAACGGCGAGGCGGGAACGCTCGGCGACGGGCAGTGGGCGCTGATTGAGCCGCCCTTTGAGGGCATTCCGCCAACGGGTTTGAACACGCTCCAAAAAATTGTTGATACCGGGTTCCGAGTCGTGCTGGCCCATCCGGAGCGCTGCGGGTCGGTTCAAGCCAGCCTGTCATTTTTAGAAGCCGCTGCTGAGATCGGCGTCGCGTTCCAGATTACGAGCGGCAGCCTGCTCGGCCACTTCGGCCCGAAAGCGCTGGCGACTGCCGAAGCCATGCTGGCCCACGCTGCCGAGTGGCCTCTTGTGATTGCCTCCGACACGCACGACCTTCACGACCGGCCCCCCGGCCTGCTCGCCGAAGCCCGCGACGCCGCCGCGTATTTGGCCGGCGCGGAAGAAGCCCAAAACATGGTAGACGCCCGTCCCCGAGCCATGCTTCCGCCACTCTAAACCTAGAGCTTCATGCCCGAAATCAAACTTTAAGTAGGCCTCACAGCACCTGATTTTCCGTGCAGACCAAGAAGCCGCAGCCGTGCAGGTCCAGAAACTTCTCTTCGTCAGGCCGAATTAGCTCCATGTACCGGGGTGCGGTAAAGACTTTCGCGACGTCTTCTACCGCGTCAAACCAGAGTTCGGTTGTGCCGTCATAGGCGGGCGGCGGCAGGCCGGGCAGTTCCACCGGCAGCGTGTGGCCCTGAACATATTTGCGGACATACTGCTGCACTTCCGGGAGCGACATGAACAGCGGCGCATGATTGACTTTGTGGTACTGCACAAACTCATCGTGGCTCATGTCCTGCCGCTTCCGAAGAAGTATTGTGAATTTTATCATAGTACGGTTAAGCCCGAAACGTGACGGCTTGAAACATTCTCCGCAAAAATACGGTTTTTGCCCTCTTGATCTTCCCCTTCCCTTCCGATAAGCAGAGTATGGATATTAATCCCATCACGGCATTATCGCAGGCGCTTGATCTCGGCTCGGCCCGCTTGCAGGCCATCAGCAGCAACATTTCGAATGTCAACACGCCCGGCTTTAAGCGGCAGGACGCGACGTTTGCCGCCCTGCTGGACTCCGCGCAGGGCGATACTCTCGCCCAGGCGACGCCGGACCCGCGTGACCTCGCGCTTGACGATGATCCGGGCCAGACCGGCCACCCGACGCTGACGGTTCAGCAGAACGGCTCGATGCGGCCTGACGGCAACAACATTGACATTGATGCCGAGACCAGCCGCATGGCCGCCGCGCAGATATACTATGAAGGCTCCGCGCAGCTTTTGTCGGGGCAGTTCAGCAATCTGAAGTACGTCATCGCAGGAGGCAAGTAACCGATGGGCTATATGGACACACTCGCGGTCAGCGCGTCCGGCATGACCGCCGAGCGCCTGCGGATGGACGTTGTCGCAAACAACCTGGCGAATGTCAACACGACCCGCACTCCCGGCGGCGGCCCATTTCGCCGTCAGCAGGTTGCGCTCACGCCCGCCGGAACTTCGTTCGGCGAAACGCTGGCGGGCTTGTCGGCAGCCGACAGCGACAGCGGTGAGGACGGCGGAGGCGACACCGCCGGCGGCGTTCAAGTGTCAGGCATCGTGCCGGATATGCGCCCGTTCAAGCGCGTCTACGAGCCGGGCCACCCGGACGCCGACAAGCAGGGTTATGTCAGCCTGCCCAACGTCGACACCGTGACCGAAATGGTGGACATGATGAGCGCCACCCGCGCCTACGAGGCCAATGTCTCCGCCGTTGGAGCCGTCAAGTCTATGGCGATGAAAGCGCTGGAGATAGGCCGGGCTTGAGTTTCCCGGCCATAAATGGCCGGGCTAAAAGGGTACAAAAGCCCTACGGGCTTGAAGACAATATGAAAAAGCCTGTTGTCACTGGCATTTAGCCCCGGAGGGGCTTCGTAAACTTTTAGCCCGGCCATTTATGGCCGGGCTTTCTGTTATTTCCCCTCGTAAAAAAACCTGTTAATCGCCCGGCAGAGTGTGGAACAATCCGCATGTCTCACTTTTCGCATTTTCAGACTTTTCACACCGAAGGATAACCGCCATGACACTCACCGCACTGCCGACCTCCCTCACTACGGGGCTGTTCGCCCCGGCATCAGCTTCTTCCGAGGCTTCCGACGCGGCTGCCGCCGGCCCCTCGTTCGGCCAGATGCTGCAAAGTGCGCTCGGACAAGTCAGCGGACTGCAAGACCACGCAGCCCAGATGACGACGGCGTTCGCACAGGGCAAGACCGGCGACATTCACAGCGTTATGATCGCCTCCGAGCAGGCGACGATGGCTCTCCAACTTACCACGCAAATCCGCAACAAGGCCGTAGACGCTTATCAAGAAGTCATGCGGATGAGTATGTAGTAGGCGTCTGCAAGACCTAACGGATAATTGCACAGAAGGATTTGAGCGTTGGCACTACTTTCAGGCTTTTGGGACACTCTGCGCGGCTGGTGGCAGACCGCAACGCCCGTCACCCGCGCAATGGCGACCGGCATGGTGCTTTTCCTGGTGATCGGCCTCGTTGTGGCCGGCTCTCTTGCGACAAGCCCCGACTACCAGGCGATCTACCACGGCGTCAGCGGCAAGGACGCGGCGGCGATGGAAACCGTGCTGCACTCGCACGCGATTGACATGCGCTATGACGACAAAGAGCAGACCGTGAGCGTTCCCGCCAAAGACGAAAGCAACGCCACCATGTATGTCGCGGCGGCGGGCATTTTGTCCCAGGACAGCGTTGCCGACGGCACCGAAACGCAGGACGTTCCGATTAGCCCGATGGATTCTCCCGATGTCGTGACCCAAAAGCAGAACACGGCCAAAGAAGTCGCGATGGACCGGAAGCTGATGCGGCTCGACCCCATCAGCAGCGCCGCCGTCTCCATCTCCGCCGGCACGGCGACGACGCTGTTCGGCAATGATACCGCGCCGACGGCAAGCGTCATTGTCACGCTCAAGCCCGGCCAAACTCTCAGCGCCCTGCAAGTCAAAGGCGTGATCAACTTAGTGGCCCACGCCGTCACCGGCCTGACCCCCGGCAATGTGACGCTGACCGACCAGAGCGGAATGCCGCTCGGCCAGGCCGATGACACCGGCGATCCCGGCCTGCCCGGCGGCGAAGACGCCCGCGCCAGCGAAATGGCCCGCAAGGGACTTCAAGACCTGTTGGACCGGACCGTCGGTCTGCACAAAGCCATTGTCACCGTCCATGCCGAGCTGAACTTAGACCAGACTTCCACCGACTCCATCCAGCACACACCCCAGCCTGGCCTGAAAACCGGCCTGCCGGTCAGCGTTCGCACCAAAGAAGAAGATTACTCCGGCGGGGCCGCGCCGTCCCAAGTCGGCGGCGTCGCCGGCACCGGCAGCAATTTAAACGTCCCAAGCTACACCACCGGCGGCAGCGGCGGAAGCGGCGGCAAGTACGCCAACACCGACACCACCACGAACTACGACAACAATGTCACCCACACCCTCACCAAAGTCGCGCCGGGCAGCATCAAAAAAGAGACCGTCACGGCCTTAGTGGACACCAGTGTTCCTGCCGCCACCGTCGCCCTGCTCAAAGACAGCATTGCGACCGCCATCGGCGCAACCCCCGGCGACCCGACCCGCTTTGTCACCGTCCAGCAGCTTCCATTTGATACCAGCGCTCAGAAGCTGGAAGCGTCCCAGATGCAGTCGCTCGCGTCCCAGCAGCTTTACGGCAACATCGCCCGCGCCCTGGCCGTCGCCGTCGTCGCCATCGTTCTGCTGGTCCTGCTGACCCGCTCCGGTCGCCGCCAAGTCGTCCAGCCCCAGCTTGCCCTGGCCGGAGGCGGCGCGAACTTCGGCCATCTGGAAGGAGAAGGCGGCGACGACCTTGCCGCGCTTCTGGAGCGCAGCGGCCACGCGCCGGGCCAGCCGTTCGCCCCGGCCATGCAGATGGTGGATGACCGCCCGCTGACGGTCGAAGACATTCTGTCCGAGATGCCGGAACCCGAGCGCCCGCGCCGCCGCCCGCACGTTCAGTCCATTGAAGAGCAGCAGGACATGAAGATGGAAAGCATCCGCTCGATGGTAGACGCCCACCCGGAAAGCGTCGCGCTTCTCTTAAAAGGCTGGATGGCGGAAGACACAAAAGCTTCTGTTTAACGAGCAATACAGCGAGAGATTAAGAAAGAGTTTCCCCGATGGCCCTTCGCCCGCAGCCTTTGACCAACCGCAAGAAAGCCGCCATTCTCATGGTTGCGCTCGGCGCAGAAACCGCCAGCAGCTTGTTTCAGCACATGACGCCGGACGAGATTGACATGGTGAGCCTGGAAGTCGCCCGGATGGGCCGGGTCAACTCCCAGCTTCGAGAAAGCGTGATTGAAGAGTTCCATGAGCTGTGCGTCGCGCAGGAGTTCATCGCCGAAGGCGGCATGGACGCCGCCCGCGAAATGCTGATGAACGCTTTTGGCGAAGAACGGGCGCAGCTTATTGTCAGCCGGGTCATGCAGGCGCTTCAAGTGATGCCGTTCGACTTCCTGAAAAAAGCCGATGCCTCGCAGATTACGGCGTTTATCCAAAACGAGCATCCCCAGACCATCGCCCTGATTATCGCGTATTTGCAGCCCGCGCAGGCCGCCGCCATTTTGTCCGGTCTGCCCCAGGACCTGCGGGCGGACGTTGCCCGCCGTCTGGCGACCCTGGACAAGACCCCGCCGGAGGTCATTCGCGAAGTGGAAAGCGTCCTGCAAAAGAAGCTGTCGTCGGTCGTGTCTACCGATTTCTCTCACGCCGGCGGGGTCAAGTCACTGGTCGAAGTCCTGAACTATGTGGACCGCTCCACGGAGAAAACGATTATCGAGTCGCTGTCGGAGAACAACCCGGAGATCGCTGAAGAAGTCAAGAAGAACATGTTTGTCTTTGAGGATATTATCTTGCTCGACGACCGGGCAATCCAGATGGTGCTGAAAGAAGTGGACACCAAAGAGCTTGCCGTCGCGCTGAAAGGCGTCGGCGAGAACACGCAGGTACGCATCTTCAAGAATATGTCCGAGCGGGCGGCGGCCATGATGAAGGAAGAAATGGAGTTCATGGGACCGGTGCGCCTGAAGTCTGTGGAAGAAAGCCAGCAGCGTATTGTCGGCGTCATCCGCAAGCTCGAAGACGCGGGTGAGATTATTGTGGCACGCGGCGGCGGCGAAGAAATGATCGCGTAGCAGTGGCAAAAGTAAAGCGTGGAACTGAAGTTCTACGCTATGAGCGCAGACGCCCACCGTCCGCCTTCGCGGACGAAGAATAAGACATTACCGCAAATCTTTTCCTTCTCCACGCAGGTGGAGACTTGGCGTCTGCGCCCATAGCGTAGAACTTCAGTTCCACGCTCCTAACATTATATGAACTTCCCTATGACTTCCTGGCTAGACACACTCGAACCATTGACCGGCCCGCTGCCGCGCTTTTCCAGCGACACTCCGGCCCCCGAGCCGACGCTTGACCTCGCAGACCTGCGGGCGGAAGCCGAAACCCTGCGGGCGTCGGCCCAGGCCGAAGCCGCCGAGATGCTTGACGACGCGAAAACGCAGGCCGAAGCGCTGCGGGAAGCCGCCTGGCAGGAAGGCTTTCATCAAGGCACCGTAGAGGCCCGCGCCGCCGTGGAAGCCGAGATGCGGGCGGACTGGACGGCGCGTCAGGAAGCGCTGCGGGCGGAGCTTGACACTATTGCCGCCGATATTGGAGCAGCCCGTGAGGCGCTCTGGCTCAGTCAGGAGAGCGAGATGGTGGCGCTAACGCTTGACATCGCCCGGCAGGTCATCAAAACCGAAGTTTCGCAGAACCCGGCGGTCGTTCATGCCGTGCTTGCCAACGCCCTGCGCCGGATTACCGACAAAGACAACGTCCGCGTCCGCGTTTCCGTGTCCGATGCGCCGCGTGTCAAAGAAGCCCGCGAAGACCTCATGGAGATCGTGGACGGCCTGCGGTTTATCGAGATTGTGGAAGACCGCCGGGTCGGGGACGGCGGCTGCGTGATTGAAACCAATGCCGGCACGATTGATGCTAAGATCGAAACGCAAGTCGCGGAAGTCGCCCGTGCGCTGGGGGTTGGTGAGAATGAGTGACTTGATTGACCTCTCCAAGTACCGGGCCGTCGTGCAGCGGCTGGATACGGTCCGCGCCAACGGCCTGGTGACGCAGATAATTGGGCTGGTCGTCGAAAGCATCGGTCCGGCGGCGCAGATCGGCGAAGTGTGCGAAATCCGAAGCGGCGGGCGCAGCGCGAAGCCAGTCAAAGCGGAAGTCGTCGGGTTCAAGGCGAACCGCGTTCTCTTGATGCCGCTCGGCGAGATGACCGGCATCAAGCCCGGTTCGGAAGTGGTGGCGACCGGGGATATGCCGCAGGTCATCGCCGGAGACTTCCTGCTCGGGCGCGTTTTGGACGGTCTCGGCGCACCCGCCGACGGCCTCGGACCGGTCGCAAGTCTTGGCGCAAAATCCTATCCGATCAACGCCGCGCCGCCGGACGCGATGACCCGGCGGCGGATTACGGAGCCGGTCAGCCTCGGCATCCGGGCGATTGATGGCTTATTGACACTCGGCAAGGGCCAGCGGCTGGGCATCTGTGCCGGGTCGGGCGTCGGCAAAAGCACGATACTTGGCATGATTGCCCGCAATACGACCGCCGATGTCAACGTCATCTGCCTGGTCGGCGAGCGGGGCCGGGAAGTGCGGGAATTTATTGAAAACGACTTAGGCGAGGAAGGTCTGCGCCGCTCCGTTTTAGTCATCGCGACCGGGGACCAGCCGCCGCTGGTGCGCCTCAAAGCGCCTCTCGTGGCAACCGCGATTGCCGAATACTTCCGGGACCAGGGCCGCGACGTTCTCTTGATGATGGACTCGGTGACGCGCCTGGCGATGGCCCAGCGCGAAGTGGGTCTTGCGGTCGGGGAACCGCCCGCGACGCGGGGTTATCCGCCGAGCGTGTTTGCCCTGCTGCCGAAAATTCTGGAGCGGTCAGGGACGAGCGACAAAGGCACGATTACGGCCCTGTACACGGTGCTGGTGGAGGGCGACGACGAAAATGAGCCGATTGCCGACACGGTCCGGGGCATTCTGGACGGCCACATCTGGCTGTCACGCGATCTCGCGGCGCGGGGGCATTACCCGGCGATTGAAGTCGGGCGCAGCGTTTCGCGGGTCATGCCGCAAGTGACTTCCAGCGAGCAGAGGTTAGCGGCGGCGCATTTGCGAGAAACACTGGCGACTTATAAAGAAGCCGAAGATTTGATTAATATCGGGGCGTATGCCGAGGGCAGCAACCCGCGCATTGACGCCGCCCGGCGTCTGATTGAGCCGGTCCGGGCGTTTCTGCGGCAGGGCGTTCACGAGCAGGCGGCGATGGACGAGACGGTGGAAGCATTAGAAAGACTCTTTACGAATGAAGCACTTTAGGTTCCGGCTCCAGGCAGTATTGGAGCAGCGCGAGCGACGGGAAACACTGGCGAAACAAAGCTATGCCGAGGCGCAGGCCGCGCTGACCCGTGCGGAGCGGCTGCTGCTGGAAATGCGGGAAGTCCGGCTGGCGATTTTGGACGAGCTGTGCCGCCGCCGGGCCGGGGCTTTTGATGCGTTTGAGACCCAAATGTACCACGACTATATGAAGATTATC